>OBJX01000040.1_pt1 | contig 157380 bp, 183 predicted proteins | sample 1481631 | NCBI WGS metagenome assembly OBJX01 (sample SAMN02364490, study PRJEB22542) | human gut metagenome | isolation source: fecal sample | host: premature infant | place: USA: Chicago, IL | collected 2012-01
GTTGGTCCTGTCGCTCCTGTTGCTCCGTCTTCTCCCGTTGCTCCGGTCGGTCCAGTTGGTCCTGTCGCTCCTGTTGCTCCGTCTTCTCCCGTTGCTCCGGTCGGTCCGGTTGGCCCTGTCGCTCCTGTCGCTCCGTCTTCTCCCGTTGCTCCGGTCGGTCCGGTTGGTCCTGTTGCTCCGTCTTCTCCCGTTGCTCCAGTCAGTCCGGTTGGCCCTGTCGCTCCTGTTACTCCGGTTGGTCCTGTTGGTCCTGTTGCTCCGTCTTCTCCTGTTGCTCCGGTTGATCCTGTTGGTCCTGTCGCTCCTGTTGCTCCGTCTTCTCCCGTTGCTCCGGTCGGTCCGGTTGGTCCTGTCGCTCCTGTTGCTCCGGTCGGTCCTATCACGCCTGTTACTCCGGTTGGTCCTGTCGCTCCTGTTGCTCCAGTCGGTCCTATCACGCCTGTTACTCCGGTTGGTCCTGTCGCTCCTGTTACTCCGGTTGGCCCTGTCGCTCCTGTTGCTCCGGTCGGTCCGGTTGGACATCTAATAATAATTGGTGGCCTGCATCGGCAACATGGACACCATATACAACCATTATAATTACAGTCTTTCATCTTATCACCTCCTTTATGTGATCTAATATAATATACGCAAATATTTTAATAACTACTGTGTCAATAATCTCATAAAAAATAAAAGACTAATTTTTTCATTAAACTTCTAAAGTAATTATCTAAATAAAAAAGTTACTAGATACATATGTAAATCGTATACCCTTAACGCCTTATAAAAAATAATAGTTTATCATATTATAATAAAAGGACTTACTCCTTTATTAAGGATTAGTCCCTTTTAAATCTTTTTTTACTTCTATTCATCATTTTCAATACGATTAAAATACAATTTATTATGCAAATATGATGGATCATTTGGTTTACATTTTCCTGCCAATTCATTGTAATATTTTGCTGTTTTATAATTACTTAGCTTATCATAACATAAACATAATTGCATATAGGGAATATAATCATAACAATCTGGAGATATAAATGCTCCAGATGTATCATCACGCTCACACGATAATGCTACTGCACTCCAATAGATAGATTGCTCATACTGCTTCAATTCAAAGAAATACTTACCTAAATCACAGCATATCTCTGCTCTTGGCAAATCATAGCAAAGACTATTTAAAAGCCAGGTTATTGCTTCTTGCATATCACCAAGATTGTAAAAACAATAGCCTAAAAATTGACAGGCAGAAATGTTATTTTCTTTCCATCCCTTCTTGGTATTTAAAAATCTTTTAAATTCAGCTACTGCTTCTTGATACAATTGATGATAAAACAGCTCCCGAGCATAATAGAAAATTTCTCGTGGACTAAACATTACCCCTTCATTCAATTTTTCTCTAAATATTCTTAAATTACGATTAACATCACTATTTTTCACCTTACTATGTGTAATTGCAAGATCACTATAAAGCACCTTACCTCTAGGACTTATTACTTCATGTATAAATCCTTCCCAATAAAAATTATCCTTTCTTCTTAATAATCTTTCACGATAATACGTAAATGTCGGCTTATTATTCTGATCAAATTCTGCATTATATTTCATCATAACTACAGAAGTATCTTTTGATAAAGTTTTTTTAAGATTAATCAAACCTTCTTGATCGCTATCTGAAATAATATCATCCGCGTCTAACCACATGCAGTAATCCATAGTTGCCTTTGAAAATGAATAATTCCTTGCTTTAGCAAAATCATCACACCATACAAAATCATATACTTTATCAGTATATTTCAATGCTATCTTTTTAGTTCGATCAGTCGATCCGGTATCCACAATGATTATTTCATCTGCAATCCTTTCAACCGATTTTAAAGCTCTCTCTAATACCATTTCCTCATCTTTTACGATCATACACACACTAATAGTTATCATATATTTCACCACTATAATATATGTCAACAACCCTTAAAATGTGAAAATATTTAAAACAAAAAATGTTCTAAATAAAGAACATTTCTAAATAATCTTAGTTGAGCATTCTTCTAAATTAATTACTTCATCAACAATTGGTAAATAAAATTCCGGTTCATGACTAACTAAAATAACAGCTCCTTTAAAAGCCTTGATTGCGCTTTGTAAAGAATCTTTAGCATCAACGTCCAAATGATTTGTCGGTTCATCTAACACCAAAACATTAGCTTCACGATTCATAATCTTACATAATCTAACTTTGGCATTTTCTCCACCCGATAAAACTTTCATTAAAGATTCAATATGATCAGTTGTTAAACCACACTTAGCTAACATAGCTCTAATCTCACCATTGTTTCGATCTGGAAATTCCTCCCACAAATAGTCTAATGCAGTTTGGGAAACTGCAGATTCTTCTTGTTTAAAAAAACCAATTTCAACAAATGGATCTTTTTCTACTGTTCCACTATAAGGTTTTTGCATCCCAATCAGCGTCTTTAGTAGAGTTGTCTTTCCCAAACCATTGACACCTTTAATAGCAACTTTCTTATTTCTTTCAAAAACAAGATTCATTTCTTTCGTTAAAGGACTATCATATCCAGTCACTAAATCCTTACAATCAAATAATACTTTACCTGGTGTTCTAGCTTCTATAAAAGAAAAAGTCGGTTTTATTTTTTCCTTTGGTTTAGAAATAAGATTCATCTTATCTAATTTCTTTTGTCGTGAACTAGCCATATTACGAGTAGCTACCCGTGCTTTATTACGTGCGATAAAATCTTCAAGATCAGCAATTTCTTTTTGCTGCTTTTGATAATCAGCAGCTAACTGACGTTTTTTCAATTCAACTTGTTGTAAATAGTAGTCATAATCACCTTTATAACGAGTCAATACACCATCTTCTAAATGATAAATAATATTAATAACTTGATTTAAAAAACTAACATCATGACTGACTAAAATAAAAGCATTATCATAATTCTTTAAAAAATTGATTAACCAATTGATATGCTGCTCATCTAAATAGTTAGTTGGTTCATCAAGAATTAAAATCATTGGATTCTCTAATAATAATTTAGTTAGTAAAACTTTTGAACGTTGCCCACCAGATAGCGCATCAACCGGTTTATCTAAACCAATATCATTCAACCCTAGACCACCTGCAACTTCTTTGATTTTAACATCAATTGTATAAAACCCGCCATGATCTAAAATTTCTTGAATTTCACCAACTTCTTCCATCAACTGATTCATCGTTTCATCATCACAATCAGCCATTTGTTCATACATCGATAACATCTCCGCTTCTAGATCATAATAATATTTAAAAGCATCTTGTAATGTTTCATATATAGTTTTTCCTGGGTGTAAAGCTGTGTGTTGGTCTAAATAACCTGTTGAAATTCTTTTACACCATTCAATCTTTCCTGAATCCGGAGCAATCTTACCAGTAATAATATTTAAAAAAGTAGATTTCCCCTCACCATTAGCACCTACTAAACCGATATGTTCGCCATTTAATAATCTAAAACTTGCATTTTCTAAAATAGTTCTTCCACCAAAATCATGACTGACATTTTCCACACTTAATATACTCATTTTCTACCTCAACTTGCAATATTAAAGGAAGATTATCATCTTCCTAATTCAACTATATTATACATTAAAATTACTAACTGTCGAGTCTAAACAATCACTCAATTGAAAAGCCATAGTATCCATTCTTTCCATTCTCTTTAACATAATATAAATAATAATCTGCATTATTAATTAATTCCTCTTTAGATAAACAATTACTAAAAGAATTATAATATCCAGATGAAATAGTGATTTTATCATACCCATATAACTCAAATTTACTATAAACTTGTTCAATAAAACTAATTATCATTTGCTCATTACAATCTACACAAATACAAATAAATTCATCACCGCCAAAACGACAAGAAATTATTCTATCATCATCTTGTTGTAAACTATCAGCAAAATCCTTTAATATTTGATCACCAATTAAATGACCTAAACTATCATTGTATTCTTTAAAATGATCCAAATCAAAAATAATAATTCCTAATAGTCGACTTTTATTTTTAAACTCACTATATTTATAATGAAAATATCGTCGGTTATAAATCTTAGTTAAATCATCTAGTCTAGACTCCTTAACGATATCTTTTTTTTCTTCCATTGCTTTAAATAGTTCAATTTTATATAAAACACTATTTAAACAAAAATCAATACTTTCTTTTTGATTTTCATGCATCAAATAATAATATTGTTCATATAATTTAGGCAACTGTTCTTTTTCTTCAAAAACAATACAATACTTTATCTTCATTTCTAACATTTCAATTTGATAACGCATTCCAGTTTTACCAAAATCATTCTCCTTTAATAAAAGATAAAGACATTTTGTCCGCTCCTTATCCTTGATTGCAAAAGTAATATACAATAAAATATGATGAATAAAATAAATTGCTTCATTTGCACGAAAACCATGAATCTCATTCCCTAATATATTATCAATAAACTCTAAAGCTTTTGCTACATCACCATGCCCATAGCAAATTAATGCTTTTAATGCTTGCCATAACCGATCAATCGGATCAAATGAAGTATCATTAAATAAATCCTTATTTTCTTCCATTAGAGCAATTGCTTGATCCAATCTTCTTTTTTCACAATAAATTATAATAAGATAACATAACACAAAACGTTTTATTTTATATTCCGGCAGTTTAGGAGAAATCTTTTTGATCTGTTCAAGCGATTCTAAAAAATAAGGTAACGCTAAATCAAATTGACCTAAATTAACAAAAACATCTCCTAAATTACAGTTAAATTTTGCTTTCATTATATAGTCATTTAACTGCTCAGCTAACTTCAATCCTTTGAGATAAAAACCAGTAGCAAGAGAATAATCATTATTACATACTGCAATAGCATATAGGTTGTAAGCCTGCATCAATAAATCTGGATACCCTTTTTCTTCATTTAGAGCCAACATCTCATTCGCTAATTTAACTGTTTCTTGTTGCGATTTACAAGAATAATAGTAATCGATTATGTAATTACTAGCTAAACATAATATGTAATCATCTTTTTGTTCTAGTGCTATTTCTTTTAACTGCAAACATTTTTGATACATTTTCTCGATATCATCAAACTGTAAATGACGGATTTCTTCGACTAAACGATCTATCTCACGCATTAATTTCTCCTTTCTTTAAGCACTTTGATTTCATTATAACATAAGATAGTTCTAATATTGGTTAAAAAATTCCTAGTTTTAACTAGGAATCGTATATCTAATTATTTAAAAAATGTTTTATAATCTTCATAATTTTTTTTCAACAATTCAGGTGTATTTAATCCATACGGACAATGCGACATACATTTGCCACAATTAATACAATTTTCTATTTTTTTCATTTCTTCTTGCCAATGTTCTGACAACCAGCCTGCACTAGGAGCTCGTCGTAACATCAAAGACATTCGAGCACACTGATTAATTTCTATTCCCATTGGACATGGCATACAATATCCGCAACCCCGACAAAATTCACCAGATAACTCTTTTTGATCATGAGCAATTATCGCTTTGATTTCTTCACTCATAATTGGTGGATTATCATTATACTCAATAAATTCATCTAACTCTGATTCTTTTTGAATTCCCCAAATCGGCAATGTATTATCAAACTGCGCTAAATACGCATATGCCGCATCAGAACGGTCTATTAAACCACCTGACAAAGCCTTCATACAAATAAAACCAACATCTTTTTCTTTACATAAATCAACTAGTTCCTCTTCCTTTTTTGAAGCCAAATAACTAAAAGGAAATTGTAAAGTATCATATAAACCACACTCAACAGCTTCTCTTGCTACATGTAAACGATGATTGGTTAAACCAATATATCTAATTTTTCCTTGTTTCTTAGCCTCTAGCATAGCTTCATATAAACCTGATCCATCCCCTGGCTTAGGACAAAACGACGGATTATGAAATTGATAAATATCAATGTAATCTGTCTTTAATAACGATAAACTTGTTTCTAAATCCTTCCAAAAATCCGTTACTGTCGTTGCCATCGTTTTTGTTGAAATATAAATTTTTTGGCGTACCTCACTAAGAGCCTCACCAATCTTTTCTTCACTATCACTATAAGCCCGAGCAGAATCAAAAAAAGTAATTCCATTATCATATGCTTTCTTTAAAATAACTTTTGCTTCTTCCATATTTACTCGTTGAACAGGTAAAGCCCCAAAACCATTTCGATTAACAACAATATTTGTTCTCCCCAATCTTACTGTTTCCATTTTCATCCTCCTACAATTCGACATTTCCTATTTTTATTATACTCCCTTGAGTAAACTTTAAGTCAAGTAAAAAACGAAAGGTTTTAACCTTTCGTTTCATCAAAATTATGATTAATAATTTCTAATAATCTGAACTCATTATCTTCAAACTCAAATTTTAAAATACAACAATTCTTCAAGCCGCCTTTTTGGTCAACTTTACTAGTTTCCTGCCAATATCTCATAAAACCACGACATGCCCCACCATGAGAAACTGCAAGCACAACTTTATGATCTTCCTTCTGCATAATTTCTAATAATGTATCAGCAATTCTTTGGCGCATCTGTAATTCTCCTTCACCGCCATAATTGACAAAAAAATCACCATATGGCAGCGGCGGATTTAAATCTTCACTTTCACCTTCATATATTCCAAAATTCCATTCCTTTAGTCCTTTGACTCGGTGATAAGGTAAATCACAGACTAACTCTAAAGTATCACACGCCCGCTCAGAAGTTGAACTATAAGCATGATCAAAAACGATGTTATTGTCTTTAAAATATTTTCCTGCTATCTTAGCTTGTTTAATTCCTAACTCTGTCAAAGGGGCATCACACCACCCTTGAATTTTTTTACGAGCATTAAATAGCGTTTGCCCGTGACGCATTAAATATAGAGTCTTCTTCACCCGATCAGTCTCCTATTTTTACTATTTTATTTGTGGAAAAACCACAACCAATAACATTTTAAATGCTTCTTGACCATATACAGAATGCGGTTTATTAGCCGGCATAACTAATGTTTCACCACGCTTTAAGACATATTCTTGACCATCAACTGTAAACTTTCCAACACCCTCTAGCACGGTTACCATCGCATCTCCGCTAGAGCCATGCGTTCCAATTTCTTCACCTTTATCAAAAGAAAAAATAGTAATACTTAAAGCATCATTTTGTGCTAGTGTCTTACTAACTACTTGTCCCGCTTGAACTTCCACTTGCGATGCTAATGTAGTTATTTGTTCATGGGGAATATTTTTAATAAATATATCGCTCATATCTTACCTCCTATCAATATTTATTCCCAAGATATGTTTATATTATAGCATAAAAGTTAAATAAAGCGATTAACGATACTGCTTCACTTTAAAATGATAGTTTACTATCTTATTAAGATAATCTAAGTCATTTAAATCCTGAATAAATCTTGTGGTTAGCTCTAAGTCAAGATAAAATAAAAAAGTGTAATCTCGTTTTTTATTTATATAAAAAGCGAGGATTGATCATTAATAAGAAGTTATAATAAAGAGGGTAATATAAATGGAATGGATTGAACGGCTAAATACAACAATTGAATATATCGAAAATCATTTAACAGAAAAAATTGATTATGAGCAGCTCGCTAAAATAGCTGGCTGCCCTAGTTATCACTTTCAAAAAACTTTCCTTTACATGACTAATATCTCATTATCAGAATATATTCGCAAACGACGTATTTCTTTAGCTGCAGTTGATTTACAAACAGGAGAAGACAAAATCATTGATATAGCTTTAAAATATGGATATGAATCACCAACCGCATTCAACCGTGCTTTCCAAGCAGTTCATGGAATTGCACCCTCACTTGTTAGAAAGAAAAATGTTCAAATCAAGTCATTCCCAGCTCTAAAATTTACCTTTTCAATTCAAGGTCTTGATGAATTAAGTTTTAGAATTGAAAAAAAGGATAGCTTTAAAATCCTAGGAATCAGCTCTCTTTTAAGTAAAGAATTACTAGAAAACTTTGTCCAAATCCCTAAGCAATGGGACAAAGCATTAAATGATGGAACCCTTAACCAACTTTATCGACTTAATAATCAGACTCCGCTAGGATTATTAGGAGTCAATATTCATCAACACGAAGACTGGCGTTATTTCATTGCTGTTAGTTCAACTAATCATAATCAAAATTTTGAAGAATATCATATCGGCAGCGCTACCTGGGCCATCTTTTCTGGTCACGGAACAAATAGAACTCTTCAAGAGCTTCAGCGTCGTGTTATTACAGAGTGGTTGCCTACTTCCGGATATGAATATGCTAATATCCCAGATATAGAAGTTTATCTAAAAGCCGATCCAAATGATGCCATTTACGAATACTGGTTACCAATTATAAAAAAATAAGGAGTTATGTTATGGTAATTACAAATATTAAGGCCTCTTTTCCTAACGATATAAAAACTATTTGGAATATTGTTACTTCCCTAGATAATTATACTTGGCGCAGTGATCTTTCAAAACTGGAAATTATCAAATCACAAGAGCAATTTATCGAATACACTAAAAATGGTTATCCAACAACTTTTACGATTACCTGTTTTAGACCCTACCAGCGTTATGAATTCAGTATGGAAAACAGTAATATGAAAGGTCACTGGATAGGATTATTTTCATCTCACAATGGTATTACTTCAATTGATTTTACAGAAAATATCACACCTAAAAAATTCTTCATGAAACCCTTTGTCAAAAGATATTTAAAAAAACAGCAAGCTGCTTATATTCGTGATTTAACAGCTGTCTTAGAAGCAATAGAACATCGATTTTAATAACAATCCCAATTATACAAGACTTTTGAGAAATTCTTATTCTCTAAGTCTTTTTTTGTTATAAAGAAATTACAAATACCACTATCCCCCCACATAATCTCTTTATCACCAATACCTACACTATCAATTTGTAGTAATAAAATATAATCATCGTACTTTTCACTACTGCGGGGGTCTTCTTGAGTAAATGCAGGATATCCAAACATTTTATGCCCAAAACCGCTAAATTCATTAAATTCATCCTCATACAAAATTTCATCTGGTAAATCATAATATGATGAAATTAAATTATTTGGGTATAAGTTATTCCATTCTTGTGTAAATAAACCATCAAAATGATAATCACCAATACTTATTCCTTCTTCGCCACCAATAAAATGCAGCTTAAAGTTATCAACTATTGGAAAATAACCCTCACCTTCAGGATGATATTTATTAAGTATCTGACTTTCAGATACAGTTTTATCAATACTTGAATAATAAATAACCCGACTTTCTGCTTGCGATATCATATTCTCAAAATCTAAACCATAAAGATCATTATCCATAGCCCAAAATTGCAATAACCCTGCTTCTAATTGATAACTATTCATCGGTAAATCAGCAAAATTAATTTGCCCCAGCAATCGCAATTGTTTATTATCTGTACTTAATGGTACTTCGTCATCTACTCCTAAGTATGGTAATCCCCCAAATTTACTATCAAAAATACTACACTCATCATTACTTAATTCAATTTTAATAACATCTCTTTGAGTATAGTCTGTAATCACCTTCATCGTACTTAAAAACATTTCTTTATTCATTTCTAGTTTTCCTGACTCTTCGACTGGATCTTTTTTCTTTTTAAAAAAATCAAACACTCATCATCACTCCTTTCACTAAAACATAAAACAGCAGCTTCCATTATCATTTCTTTATTTAATTTTAGCACCTTCTTAAAAACAAGCAAACAAAAAACATCTCGATAATTTATAATCCGATTACCGAAATGCTTTTTAAATATCTAAAAATTATAATTTTAAATCATGCATGGCAATTACTTCGACCAATAAAGCGATACCACCAACAAGTAAATAAGCAGCTACAATATAATTTAATACGACGGTTGACATCAATGGCGCAATAATAAATGCTAAAGCTGCTAAAACATTGATTATACCCGTAAATATAACCCAACCATAACTTTCAATTCCAAAAAAGCTTAATTGATGAGCAAAACTCAACTTATTAAGCCCATAAACCATTAAAATAAATCCAAAAATAAAAGCAAATGTATTAATTGTCATTTCAATTGGTGAACATATCAACAAAAGACCAATTAATAAATTACAAATAGCGCTTACAAGGCCACCTGGACCACGAAATAATGGTGGTGCCGCTATATAATCAATGATCTGATAAATTCCTAAAATAAGAATTAACCCGGTTGCAATCGTACCAATTATAGTAACTGATTTTACTGGATAAATCATGCATAGAATAGCACAAATAATCATTAAAATAGCAACAATAATTCCTGCTACTCTTAATGAGTGAATCTTTTTATTCCACTTTCCAACAAATTCACTTCGAAAATCAAAATCATCATTAAATCTTAACATCTCTATCACCTTCTATACTTATATTATAGTCTTCAAAAAATAAAATAATATAAACAAATTTGTCCTTTTGTCTAAAAAATCCTATACTATAATTGGTTTATTATGTTCAGATACGGTATATTAAGCACTGCTTCAATCATTGATCGTTTTATTGCAGGGATTAGAGAAAGCCAAGATAGCTATGTTCAAGCAATTGCATCAAGAAATTTAGAAACTGCCAAAAAAGCTCTAAAACACCATAAACATGTTATTGTAGAAAAACCTTTTGCTTTAACTGTCTTAGAAGCTAAAGAATTATTCACATTAGCTAAAAAAATAATTGTTTTTTAATGGAAGCACAAAAGGCTCTCTATCTTCCCACAACAAGTAAAGTTAAAGAATTAATCAATAGTGAGATAATCGGAAAAATTAAATACTTAGAATTTAAGGCTGGGTTTCCAGGTCGCTTTACTTACAATCACTGGATGTATGATCTATCATTAGGTGGTGGTGCTCTTTATGGAAGTGCTACTTATACAATTGAATATCTCCAATATCTTTTTGATCATCCAAATTTAACAATTGATGGTACATGTATCAAGTGCTCTACTGGAGCAGATGAAATATGTAATTTCCAATTGAAGATAAATAATAGTATTCTTGCTTCTTCAACAATCGCTATGAATGTGGCATTAAAAAATGAAGCTGTTTTTTATGGAGAACTAGGTTATATCGTTGTTCCTAATTATTGGAAATCTAATCAGTTAGATCTTTATCTCGATGATGGCAGTCATAGTCATTATGATTTTCCTTATCAAAGTGAATTTGTTTATGAAATTGAACATATTCATCAATGTATTAATAATGGTCGATTAGAAAGTCCTATCATGAATAAAGAAAAAACTATTGAAACAATTAAACTTGTTGAACAGTTATATCAAAAATGGAAATAAAAGAATCTTTGCCATAATAAAATGAACCTCCATTACTTGTAATGTGTACCCTCCTTACTGATTTGTCCAGTAAAGAGGGTACACATCATTGGGTGTCCAAATAATGGAAGTTCATTTCAAATTAGAACTAAAACTTTTTATTATTAGTAACAGTGGCATAAAAAGCCACCCCCAAAATAATCACTCCTCCAAGCAGTTCCTTTACTCCAGGAATCTCATGTAACAAAAATATCGCAAAAATAATGCTATACACACTCTCCATTCCCGATATTATCCCTGCAGTTTGCACCTTTACTTTCTTTAAACTACTGACATAAATACTATGAGCAACAGCCGTACATATAACTCCTAGAAAAATAAGCGCAAATAAATCAAGTTTTGTTATTGAAGCTTTAACTATCAGCAATGACGGTAATAATATAATCGCAGCAATTCCTTGTTCATATAAGCAAATCGTTCTCCCTGTATATTTACCTGCAAAATAGCGATTCATCAAGCATAACACCGCATAACTTAAAGATCCGATTAATCCAATAAAGATTCCCAGTGTTATTTGATTGCTAAGTGAGAACTCTGGAATTGTAATTATTACCCCAGCAAACATTGTTAGCGCAATCATTATATTTTTTATTCTAAGCTCTTCATGATATACTAGCGGTTCTAAAAAAGTCACAAAAAGTGGAAAAGTTGAAAAAGTAATTGTTCCAATTGCAACAGTTGATAATTGAATTGCTTGTAAAAAAGTGAACCAGTGAAGTGCCATAACAATACCAGCAGCGATGATTAGAATATAATCTTTTTTATTACTCAATCTAACTTTCTCTTTTTTTATTAAAATTATTATTAATAGAAAAATTGAAGAAAAAGATACTCGTCCAAAGGTAATCAAAATAGCTGGTAGTGTGACAAATTTTCCAATTACTCCGGCTAAGCCAAATAACATAACAGCCAAATGTAATAATCCAACTTCTTTTTTCATCACTTTCCCCTCCTATTTATAGTTAATAATAGTTTAGCTCATTTTTAATAAGAAAAAAAGATAAACCACCTATATCATCGCTGTCCATTTTCTAAACTAAAATGCAAGGCCAATAACTACTTAAAAACCTTCATTATAATTAGTTATTAATAAAATATTTAATTCGTTCAATCGTTGACTGAGTTTCAAGATATTCAGGATACAGAACTTCAAAAACATGTCCTAAATGTTTTCCTTAGAGCAACACACGGTTCAAACATACCAGTTATAAGCCTTCAATACATTTTTAGCCTTTATTGACTAAAAATGTAAGTTATCTCACTACTAATAATACGTGTTGAAAGTGGCGGTAACTATCAATTACATCAATAAGGCAAGCTTTTCGATATATGTCTGAATCTTCATTGTTAACTCCCTGAACCATAACACTAACCTACTGATAAACAAAATTTTTACTGTTAGTCAAAACTTATTAAATCATCTCCACCATGTAACAAAACTCTCTAATCATAATTTCTGGTGGCTGAACATTATATACTTTACAGAGCTCAGGCTGTTTTATGATTGCATAAACCAATCCTGCTAAATGCCCACCAGCTGAATCACTCAGTAAAAATAATTTGATCAATATTCCAAAAATATTTATTCTTTGTTTTAGCAACAAACTTTAAAGTCATAATAATTTCCTGAACTTACTGCTTCAACGAGGCTTGTGGTATTAGAGTATAATTTATATTCACAACAGTAAAATTTTTAGCAGCTAGCATAACTGCAAATTTTTATTTACTCCTTTATCACCATAAATCCAGGCATCACCGTGAACATCAATGATCATAGACAATGGCTTAGTCGTGGATTAAGGATAATAAATATCTAGTAAATGATTATGATTCCTGTCATCTTGATAAGGAATATCAACTACTTAGTGGACATTTTCGAGAATAGTAAAAATATCATTACTTTTTGGTTGCATTTTAAAACGAGCAAACTTAATAATTGATGGATAAAATAGATTTATACCTATCATCTCCCCATTGAATTATTAATACCACACTATTATGATACTCTTTAGCCCCATTTTCTCTATATTATCGTAAAAAAAGCATCATTTTTAAAATGATACCTTTTAAATAACATATAAAATTATACATAAGAAATGTAACACACTTCCTAATAAGATCCATAAATGCCAAATACTATGCATATAGCGATACTTATTTTGCAAACCATAAAAAACGGTACCAATCGTATAAGCTACACCACCAGCCACAAGTAACCAAATTCCATTATATCCAATAGCTTCCGGCAATAGATTGAATTTAAAGATAATACACCAGCCCATCGCTAAATAACAAATCATTGAAAACTTTTCATTACTTTCAATATCAATTGCATTTAAAATGATTCCTAGAACCGTACAGCCCCAAACAACAGCAAAGATCATCCAAGCCCAAAATGAATCTACTGGTCTTATCGAACACAACACAATAGGTGTATAAGTACCAGCAATCAATACAAAAATTGAACAGTGATCCATAATTTGAAACACTTTTTTACTCTTAGTATTTGGGGAAAGCCCATGATAAATACTACTCATTGTATATAGCAAGATCATTGATATTCCATAAATAATTCCTGAAGCTATACCATAATTGTTATGGCGCAATACTCCAAAAACAATACAAAGTACTAATACGGCAATTCCAAAAACTCCACCTACAATATGAGTAACCATATTAAAAATTTCTTCACCTCGAGTATATTCGGGTAATACTCGATCATCTAATTTTGTTCGTTTCATTGAATACCCCCAATCTATATGTATGAATATAGCCCTATTTCATGTTAATTTCAAGAACATCATATAATAACTTCTTATAAATTTCTTTGATAAAACCAAACTTAGTCACAGTATTTGCCTGTCGATTGCAAAAATATTGTTTTGCTAAAAATCTTTAATTATCCATTTTTAGCTTACTGCTATAAAATATTTAGATATTTAACAAATTACACTAAATAATCATATTTTCTAACTTTATTATGACAATGTATACAGCTAAAAGATATGTGTTCCCTCCCCGCAAAATAAATAATAATTAAAATTACCATGCTGGATTCCACAATAGCGATAACCAGCTTTTTGTATTTGTTTAAACAGTTTGATTTATTTTCATCCTTCAACAAATAGTTTTCAATAAAATCATTTAAATTTCTATGATAAGCACTAATATAAAAGTTCCCCTATTTTTATTCCATATCCCAGTCTTGTCCTCAAATATATAACTGTTTTGAAGATTTTCTACTATTTTAATTTCTTTATTAAAATTATTTATACTGTAACTCTCTTTTAAATTTTCTAATTTGACTAATAAATAGATCATTATTTTGTAAAGAAATATAAAAATCTTTTTGCTCTGTAACAATATTGAGCCGATCCAAAGAATTAGCTGATGATGCAATTGCATCACGACTTTTCTCTATTCTTATAATTTGTTGATAATAAATTCCAAAATCTTCAGTAATCCCCCTTTCCTTTTAATCCTGATTAAAATAGTCTTTAAACAATTTAATTTATTATAACACCCTAATTAGCTGATTCATCATTTCTATCACTTAACGATTCTTCATCATAAAAATATATCTTAAAAAGACCATTTGACTCAAATTCTCATTTTTCAAATTACTCCTTTATCGATATAAGTATATATTGCTAATCATAACAAAACAAAGATATTCTAATTTTGTAAGTAAAATTACCTTGCTTGATTACTTTACCATCCTTAGTTAATTCTAAAACAAAGACAATCACTATCCATATCCTCAATCTAATTATATTATCTCATAATCAATAATCTATCACGAATTAAAAGATGCCTAACGGCATCTTAAACTGCTAAATCAAATTATCTAGTCTTTTCCATCAAATAATTAGTTAAATAAACATTATCTACTTTGACTGACTGTTCTTTAATAACTTTATATCCTCTTTTTTCAAAAAAAGGCTTAGCACTTATGGAAGCATGAACTGTTAAACTTTTTACATCTTTACAATACTGTTCTAACTTATCACATAGCTTTGTTGCAATCTGTTTTCCTTGATAATCTTTATGTACGTATAAATGATCTAAATAACCTCTCTTATCAATATTACCATAACCCAAAACCTTTTCATTTTCAACAGCTACAAGAGTATACATAGAGTTAAAAAAGTCATCTTGAGTCAGCAGAAAATTACTCCGATTTGACCATACTTTGATTTGATCATTATTGTAATCATATCTATTTATTGTATTGATCGTTTCATAAAACAATTCACAAATTACTTTTAAATCCGAAGACTGATATTTTCTAATTTCCATCGATTTCACCATTAATAATTTTATAAACTCTCTTTTTTACTTCACCTAAATCTTCCTTACGTAATAAAGGGAGAGATCACATAGTTTTTCTTATTCATAATCTTATCATTTTAACCATCCCAACAATTCGATCATTTCATTACCAAAACATTCTTGTCTAAAATGAGCCGAATTCTCTCCAATAACAGAATATGCTGAAATATCTTTCATTACAACTGAATGAATTACAATAATCCTTCCATCATCATTTTGGCGCATAATCATATTTAAAATTACCATTAAATATTTATATAGTAAACTGCAATTATATCATTCCTTTTACTTCTTTAATTAAATTAAAATTCCATTACAATGATCTATTTCATGTTGAATGATCTGAGCTGTATAATTACTAAAAGTTTTTATTTTCTTTTTGAAATCAACATCATAATATGCTACTTTTATCTTTTCGTATCGCTTTGTCTTTTTCACTCCAATATGTGATAGACATCCTTCTTCTGTTTCATATAAACGTCCCATAGTTTTTATAATTTCTGGATTTAACATTACTAAATAATTACCATCATCGTTTACAATGATAATATTTTTATTGATACCAATCATATTAGCTGCCATTCCTACACAACCTGTAGCATGAGCTATAATCGTATCTAATAAATCTTGAACAACCGGTAAATCCTCTTTAGCAGCTGGAAGTGATTTTTGACTTAGTCTAAATTGATCACTAACTATTTCTCTTATCATTTATTTTCCCCTTTATATTGTCTTAGCAAAGCTTGATGTTTCTTTAATAATGAAGCTGAATATACTTTCTTTCCTGGCTGATCTCTAATAACCTTCCACAATATCGAAGCAGCTTTCAATTTATTATAATAAATTTTATTATTTTCATCACGACAAAAATCTTTTAAAAACTGATTCCACTGACAAGCTGAATTATCATATTTAGCATAATCACTTTTTCCATAATACACATCTAAAAGATCCTTGAGCGTGAAATTAACATTCCCCTCACTTCGAACCCTTCTCAATGCAGTTGCCATATCTGCGGTGAACTTAAAATTAGGTGTTTTTGTAATTTCGCCAAAGAATTCACGAAAACGTCCATTAAGAACAAAGCCACATTCTAATAATTTTGTTTCTAAGGTTAAAGGCACATCTTGCTTCCTTATTTTCATTCGTTTTACTGATTTAATTATTTCACCATTAAAATAGGCTTTAATATTATCATTCAGTTCCGTTTTAGTACCTGTATGAGTAATTCCGTGTTCTTTACAAATTTGTTTTAGTTCATCACGATACCAATAATACTGTTTAAATTCATCAAAACTTTGAATATCATTAAAATTTGGACGTGTCATTTATATTCTCCACCCCTGTCTTTTAATATCATATCATCTATAGCTACTTATCTCAATAAAACCATATATCATCTTTATATAGTTCACCCCTTAGTTGGAAATCCAACTAAGAGGTTCAATTTCATTATTATTAAAAATCATTTAGATAAACAGATTAGCACACATAGTGAAGATAGAACAGATTATGATTCCGGTTACAGCTGGAACTAAGAAAGATACAATCGCCCATTTCCAACTATTAGCTTCTTTTTTTATTGTTAAAAGTGTTGTCGAACAAGGCCAGTGCATTAATGAAAATAACATTACATTAATTGCAGTGATCCACGTCCAGCCATTTTCTACTAATAAACTTTTTAACATTACTAAATTATCCATTTCAATCAAACTACCACTAGCGAGGTATGCCATAATCATGATAGGAATTACTATTTCGTTAGCGGGAAACCCTAAAATAAATGCTAACAAAATAACGCCATCTAGACCAATGCATTTAGCAAAGGGATCCAGAAAATTAGAAGTAATATTTAAAATTGTCATACCATCAACACTAATGTTTGCCATTAACCAAATAATAAGACCAGCAGGAGCAGCTACTGCCACAGCTCGAGATAAAACAAATAATGTTCGGTCAAAAATTGATCTAACAATCACTTTGCCAACTTGAGGTTTACGATATGGTGGTAATTCTAAAGTAAATGAAGATGGGACTCCCTTTAATATAGTTTTAGATAATAACTTTGAAATAATCAAAGTCATAGTTATTCCTAAAACAATTAACATTGTTAAAAATATTGCTGATAATAGAGAATTTTGCATAGTTGCTTCGGTTCCAATAAAGAACATTGTTAAGATTGCTATCAAGGTTGGAAAACGACCATTACATGGCACAAAATTATTAGTAATCATTGCAATTAATCTCTCTCGTGGTGAATCAATAATCCGACATCCTACTATTCCAGCAGCATTACATCCAAATCCCATACACATCGTTAAAGCTTGTTTACCACAAGCGCTGCATTTTTTAAATGCATGATCAAGATTAAAAGCAATTCTTGGTAAATAGCCTAAATCTTCCATCAAAGTAAACAATGGAAAAAAGATTGCCATTGGTGGCAGCATAACACTTACAACCCAAGCTAACACCCTATATACCCCAGATACAAGCATATCACTAAGCCATAACGGCGTCCCAATAAAATGAAAGAACTGATTAAAAGGTACTTCTAATCCAAATAAGAAATCCGATAACCACTGCGATGGATAGTTTGCCCCTGTTATAGTTATCCAAAATATTAAAGCAAGTAATAAAATCATGATTGGATACCCCGTCCAGCGATTTGTTAAAATCTTGTCTATCTGACGATCCCTTTGATTATAATCTTGCTTTTGATAGTGAACCACTTTTTGACAAATCAAATGAGCACTGTGAATAAATGAAACAACAATCTTGTCTTGTAAATTATCCTTATTTATATCATGTTGTGCTAATAATTCATTTGCTTGGTCGATAGCTTCTTTAAGCTCTTGATCATCGTAGTCCAGTCCTAATTGATTTGACATTTCAATCATTAAGGAAGGATCGTTTTCAATCAATCTTAAGCTAAGCCACTGATAACTTAAAGAAGTAGTTACTTTCTTTTGCAATACTTCCTCAACAATTCTTATTGCTTGTAATAAAATATCACTATAAGCTATTTTTAAGGATTTGTAATTAACTGGTCTATCGATTGCTTGATCTAAAGAATCAATAACTTTATGCAAATCTGTCTTTTTTCTGGCAGTAATCCCAATTACAGGAACTCCCAAGCAAGATGATAATTGCTCAAGATCAATATCAATTCCTTTTTTCTTAGCTTCATCTAACAAATTAACACAAACTATTACATTTGTATGAATTTCAATTGTCTGAATTACTAAATTTAAGTTACGTTCTAAACAAGTTGCATCACATACAACAACAATTATATCTGGATGCTCAAAGCAAATAAAATTACGTGCTACTTCTTCTTCCGCTGAATGTGCTAATAATGAATATGTCCCAGGAATATCTACTAAAACATATGAATTTTCTTTTCCTCGACAATAGCCTTGAGCATTAGTAACTGTTTTACCAGGCCAGTTACCAGTATGTTGATGAAGGCCTGTTAGCCCATTGAAAACAGTGCTTTTTCCAACATTAGGATTACCTGCAATGGCAACAACTTTATCATTTCTACTTTGTTTTTTTATTACTAACTTTGTCTCACTTGCATTAATTCCTGTAGATTTGTTAGTTAAGCCCATAATTCACATCATCTTTTCTAATTAAAACATTTTGACAATCTTCATTCCGTAAAGCAATTACTGCACCCCTGATCAAAAAAGCTTTAGGATCTTGACTTGGACTATTCAAAATACATTGTACTTCCGTATCATCAACTAAGCCAATATCTAAAAGTCTTCTTTTAATACTCCCTTGTGCCATTAATGAAGTAATCACTCCTACTTCACCCATTTGTAAATCATTTAAACATCTATTTTCTATCATAATAAATTTCTCCTCATCGTATATTAGATTAAGGAAACTTTGTTTCCTAATACTATAATATTAAATTACTAGTAAAGCGTTACTAAAAAGGAGAAAAAAATGAATAACGATGAAAATGCCTATTTTACTTTCAAGGGCTATCAATTGAATAATGACAGTAACTTAACTTCTTCAATGGAAGATTATTTAGAAATGATCATTCGCTTAAAAGAAAAACAACCCTTCGTTAGAATCAACGAATTGGCCAATAATCTTAATGTTAGACCCTCATCCGCCTCTAAAATGGTAACTAAATTAAGTCAAGAAGGCTTTTTAGAATATCAAAAATATGGAATTATCACGTTAACTGAATTAGGTAAACAATGGGGTGAATATTTTATATATCGTCATCAGGTATTAAATAACTTTCTCTGTCTACTCAATAACAGTCATAACGAACTAGAACAAGTTGAGAAAATTGAACACTTTCTTAATAAAAAAACAATTGATAATTTGGCCTTGCTTACTAAAGAACTTCACAATCTACAATAAAAACAACAATATGGGAACAAATCCATTACCATACTGTCGTCTTACTTTTTATCGAATAAAATTAGTGAATTTATGCTCCTCTTTTTCCGGTAATCCAAATTCCTTTTTACCTAATTGAATACTTTTAATTAAAAAAGCCATATTCTTACCAAGAGTTCTCATCGTTTGTAGTCCTTCAAGGTCCTGCTGTACTTCTTCTGGTGAATTACCATGTACCATATTCCAATATTGGCTAGAGGCTATCGGCATTTGAGAAATAGTAAAATATTTATTTAATTCATCAAATGTAGCACTATTACCCCCTCGACGACAACTAACTACAGCCGCCCCAACTTTCATTGTTTTATCAGCAGTCATACTATAAAATAACCGATCAATAAATGATACTAAGGTTCCATTTGCCGACGCAAAATAAACTGGTGAACCAATAACAATGCCATCACATTCTTTAAATTTTGGTGCAATATCATTAACAATATCATTAAATACACATTTCCCTTTCGTCTTACATTGACGACAACCGATACATCCACGAATATCTTTATGACCAACATGAATAATCTCAGTTTCAATCCCTTCACTCTTTAAGGTTTTTGATACTTCCTCTAAGGCTGTATACGTACATCCTTTAGCATTTGGACTTCCATTAATTAAAATAACTTTCATTTTTCTATCCTCCTTGATTTCTCTTTTTATTTATCTTACAATTATATTGTAATACTCGGTAGTTACTACCGGTCAATAATTTTTTAAAATAAATCAAAAATAGGGGTATTTATTATGTGTACGATGAAAGAAGTATGTAAAGAAATTGGTATGAATTATGAAACATTAAAGTTTTATTGTAAAGAAGGTCTTGTTCCTAATGTAAAACGAGATAAAAATAATTATCGTAATTTTGATGAGAAAAATATTGCCTGGTTAAAAGGAATTCAATGTTTAAGAAAATGTGGATTAGGCGTAAGTGAAATAAAAATATATATGAATTATTGTTTACAAGGGCCAACTTCAATTCCCCAACGTAAAGATATGCTTAGCCAAACAAAAGAACATTTGTTAAAAAGAATTGCAGAAATAAATGAGTGTATTGAATATATCGATAATAAACAAAGCTTTTACGATGACGTACTTGAAGGAAAATGCAGGTACACAAGTAATCTTATTGAAATAAATGAGTAAATAGCTTTGATAATTACCACTTTAAGAAAATAAGTCTTTATCTTTTGTCACTAAAAGATAAAGACTTATTTCTATATTAGAAATATCCTACTCTTCTTCAATAAAATCAACACATAATTTTGTAATTCCGCTTAACATATAAGAGCTGGCTTCTTTAATATAATAAAATTCAGGTAAAAATTCTTTATCAATAAAAGAGGATAGCACATTTTTTACTTCATCCATATCCGGTGTCATTGGTGAACTTATCACTACAGCTTCGGGTCCAATGAGCGAAATAGTTGGAAGTAACGATTTTGTTACGAGCTCTACGGCTCCATGCTGTGTCCAAGCCAGTTTATGAACATCATCAGATAATTGCATCCGTCGGATAAAATATCTTATCTCACCTGCTATACCATTTTTCCCTCTAATTACTTTACCATTAGAAATTATTCCTTGTCCCCCTACCCCAAATCCAAATGGCTGTGAATGGAAAATAATATTATCATACTCTGGATGTTCTAAAGAAAAACCTACAACTGCTGCATTTGCATTATTATAAACAAAAACATCAATTCCATATTTATCTTCAAAATCAGCTTTTATATCAATAGTTCTTCCATCTGTTGGTTCTTTCAACTGCTTTTCATCTTTAACAATACCCGGTGTCGCAATTCCAATCATATCAATGTAAGAATGTTTTAATAAAATGGTATCAATAATATCGTAGAGATCGTATATATTCATTGTAGGTTTAATGACAAGGTTACTATCAATTATTTCACATTTATCATTTAACCGATAATAAATACGTGTCTGCTCTCTACTAATCAAAATAACAATTGATAAGATACGATTTTCATATTCTGCACAATGGGTACATTCATGCGCTTGCTCATCACTTTTTTCTTGGCGGAAAATCTCAAGCTCACTTTGAATAAACTTTAAAGCAGCTAAAGCATCATACGAAGCAAATACCGATGTTGGTATTTGTAATACCGGCTTTTCTGTGATACTCTCTTTTAAACGTTTGAGCATATACCCAATTTGTGGTGCAATTAAAATTACATCATACTTTTCTGCTTCTTCATAAATACTCATATAAGATACTGCATCAAAATGGTAATCTAACCCTAACATTCCTGCTACAGAATTTAAATTATCAGCAAACATAGAAGTTGTAAGTCCTGCCGAACATGATAATAAAACACGCAAAGTTTTTTCTTCTTTTAACCCAATCAATGTTTCAACCATCTCATCATATAATTGCTTTGCATGATTTTCATCATTGAGTTCAAAATGAAGATAGAATTTAACAGAATGATCCTTATTTGAAACAATACTAAATTCAACGATTGTATATTCCTCAATTACTGTAAATTGAATCGATGCCTCACCGTATTCAGTTACTAATTTAATAAGATCATCGTTTTCTAAACGAATCTCATATGGAGTATTATGATGCTCTCGAATCCAACCTTTAAAATCAAAAACCGCCTTTTTTTCAGTCATTTTATCCCTCTTTTCTCTTTATAATTTTATTTTAACATCCATAATAATGAACATCAAATAACATTATCTTTATGACCAAATAAAAAGACGGTACAATATTAATTAACTTAATTGTAAAGTCTTTTTTATTCAACATATTTACGATTGTCTTTGCCAAAAGTAAATGGCATCATCTATCCAACCTTCAGCTATTGTTCCTGTGCCTAAGCCAAATCCATGTGATAGACCCTTATAACAATGAAACTCAGTTGGAATATTTAATTTATTTAGGTGCTCTAACCGTTTTTTCATAAGAATATGATCTGCAATATAATCGTTTGTTCCAATACATGCATAAGTTGGAGCATCTTCATTTGAAACATAATCATACCCTGTATACTGCATAATGACAGCTTCGGCTGAAGGGACAGCAATTTCACTATATGAAGATAAAAACTTTTTATTTCCCAATACTGCTGCCATTCTAGCACCAGCTGACCCACCCCAAAGTGAATAGTGTCTTTTATCTATTTTCAGCATATTCGCATTATTATATATAAACGAAATAGCCTTAGCTAAATCTTCATACGGATGCTCAACACGATAAATCAAAGCAAAAGCATTGTACCCACGCTTACTTAACTCTAAAGCATGTGGAAAACTATCATGCATTGCTCCTACATATACAAAACCACCACCAGCATTGCATATTGCAAAAGGCGCATCTTTACTTCCTTTAAAAAAGAACAATCCTACATCTCTTTTTGAAGCATCATTTAATAATTCTTCTTTAGAATAAATGTTATAAAATATTGAATGATTTTGAGCATCGTGATTGAGTGTATTTATAATCTCAATTGTCTTATTCACATCTATATAATTATACCATAAATAAATTTTAGACGAACTTAATTCTTTAATCGTCATATTTAGAGCTATCGGTCTATTGATTGGAAATAGTAACCTTCCCCATGTTTTAAAGGCTGGAAGTTCTAATACTTCTTGAATAGTAGTATTTTCACTTATATTCATTTTTAATGTCCGCCGAAGACATCAAAATCAATTGTATCTAATAAAGCATCAATTTCTTTGATTTCATCAATTGTAACTTCAATTTCCCCTGCTCTAAAATTTTCTTCTAAACGTTCTAATTTTCTGCTTCCCGGGATAGGCACAATAAAATCCTTTTTTCTTAGCATCCATGCTATTGAAAGTTGAGCCATAGTACAATTTTTCTTTTCTGATAATACTTTTAACAAATTCAATAATTTTTTTGCTTTTTCATACCCTTCTTTTTGATATTGAGGCATATTATTTCTAAAATCCCCTTTTTCAAAGGTAGAATCTGGTGTAAATTTCCCTGAAAGTAATCCATTAGCCATTGGAGAAAAAGCTACATAAGTTATTCCTAACTCTTTACAAACAACGAATAAATCTTCATACCATCTAGCCATCATTGAATATCTATTTTGAATAGCTGTAACTGGGCAAACAGCATGTGCTCTTCTTAAATATTCTTCTGTTGTCTCCGAAATTCCCCATGCTTTAATTTTACCCGCTGCAATCAATTCCTTCATAACTCCAGCCACTACTTCAGGTTCAACTTTAGGATCTATCCTATGTTGATAATATAAATCAATATAATCAGTCTGTAATTTCTTTAATGATCCTTCTATCGATGCATATATTTTTTCTGGTGAGGAATCTAATTCTAAATGATCCCCTTTATGTTCAACTCCAAATTTAGTTGCAATAACAACCTGTTCTCTTACCTCCTTTAATGCTTCACCTACAAGCTCTTCATTATAAGAAATAGTTCCATCAGTATTCTCACCAGTATAACATTCAGCCGTATCAAAAAAATTATAACCCATTTTATAAGCCTGCTTAATAGTTTGAATTGCTCCCTCTTTATCTTCAGCTAAGCCATAAGCATGAGAAAATCCCATACAGCCTAATCCTATCGGACTGACATACATATTCGTTTTCCCTAACTGTCTTTTTATCATCATAGCATTATCCTTTCTTATTCAGTAATCATCCCACGATAATTCATTCCATATAAATTTGCAAAACGCTGCATTGTATATTCTCCTGCTTCCAATTGTTGTTTCGTTGGAGCATAACCTTGGAAGATAAAATACATGTTTTTACCCTTTAATAAACTTTCATCAACATGTTGATAAAACCGGTCTAATAGATTACGAACAGCTCCAGACATACTATGCCAATAAAGCGGTGAGCCAATTACAATTGTATCAGCTTTACTCATCGCTAAAACAACTTCATCAAATTGATCATCTGTAAAATGCTGACCATAACTATAAATCTTATAATCTACTAAATGCAATGTCTGATAATTTTTACCCTTTAGAAATTGCTCACTTAAAGCAACCGTATTACCATTTTTATTAGGACTTCCGTTAATAAATAATATACTCATTTTTTTCACTCCTTTAATAATCTATTTTTTATTCATGGATTTTCCTATGAACAACCATCCTTACAAAATCAGGTTCAAAGTGTTTAGCCCGTGAACCACTATATCCCATATCTAAGGATGAAATTTTTTTCATCTCATCATTATTCAACTCAAAATCAAATACATTAATATTTTCAATAATTCTCTCTATATGAGTTGATTTAGGGATTACAACAACATCTCTTTGAATATTCCACCGAAGTAATACTTGACCCACTGTCTTATGATATTTTTCAGCAATTCCTTTTAACATCTCATCTTCAAAAGGATTATATCTACCGCCTCCTAATGGTGCCCATGCTTCAGGAACAACATCATAATATTTCATTGTCTCCATTGCTTGCTCCTGAGTAAAATATGGATGCAGTTCTATCTGGTTAACCATTGGCTTAATTTCTACAATTTCACAAAAATTCGTTAATATATTTGGATAGAAATTAGAAACACCTATAGCTCTTAACTTTCCTTTATGATATGCATCTTCCATAGCCCGCCATGCAGCAAAGTAATCTCCCATTGCTTGATGAAGTAAATATAAATCAAAATATTCCAATCCACTTTTTTTCAATGAATTTTCAATTCCCTGTTTTGCTGTTTCATATGTTCGCATATCTTGCACCCATAATTTTGATGTAATAAACAGCTCTTCTCTCGTACAGATTCCCGCTTCAATAGCTTGCTTAACAGCATTTCCTACAGCATCTTCATTCATATAAGAAGCTGCTGTATCAATTAATCGATACCCCGCTTTAATTGCTTGAAATACAGTTTCTTGACATTCTTTTTTATCCGGTACTTGAAATACCCCTAAACCTAAAATTGGCATTTCTATTTGATTATTTAAAATAATATATTCCATAATCTTATCCCCCTTATTATTCCTCACCGTCAACATCTGGAATTGTTGTTGCCAGTATATGCTGTGATTTTTCAGTTATTTGATAAAATGGACAATGTTTATTTAGTTTTGCTATTTCATGCATTTCTTCATTTGTTAGTACAAAATCAAATAACTCGATATTTTCTAAAATGTGATTAGCACTTCTACTTCCCGGTACTGCACTAAACCCCATTTGCGTGTGCCATTTCAAAATAATTTGAGACGTTGTCTTATGATATTTAATTGCTAATGCTTTAAATAACGGTTCATTTAACAATTCATTACTACCATGCCCTAAAGGATACCATGATTGTAGAATAATCCCATTTTCAAAACAAAAATCTTTTACCTTTTCAGCCGGATAATAAGGATGACATTCAATTTGCATTACTACTGGTTTAATTTCACAAATATCCAAAATTTCTTGAATTTGTTCAACCTTAAAATTAGATAACCCTAGTGCTTTGATTTTCCCCTCCTTATAAGCTTTTTCCATCATTTGATAACCCGCAATATAATTATTTAAAGGGTGATGCAACAGCATCAGATCAATATATTCAACTCCCAACCGTTCTAATGTTTGCTCAACAGCATTACTTTTTTCATAAAACGTCGGAGCTAATTTTGTCTCAATAAAAATTTCTTTTCTATCCAATCCACTTTTACTAATACCTCTACCTACACTTTTTTCATTAGTATAGCGATTAGCTGTATCGATCAAACGATACCCATTTTGTAAAGCAAAAGAAACATTATCTTCTACTTGTTTACCAAACTGTCCAATTGTTCCAAAACCAATGATCGGCATCTTCACACCATTACTCAATTCAATTATTCTCATTAATATTTTACCTCCTAGTATATTGTAGATTCTGACTAGTTCACTATAAAGCTATCTAGCTTTCATCTTGCTTTAATAATTTATCTTTTTAAACCACAGATCATCTCAACAGTTGCTGGATCATAGTGAGAGAAAAATGAACTCGTATCTTTATTCATATTTGTAATAGTTTTCATATCTTCTTCACTTAATTGAAAATCAAAAATATCAATATTTTCTAACATTCTTTCTTTTCTCACCGTTTTAGCTAATGGCACAATTCCTCTTTGGACTAACCATCTTAAAATTACTTGACCTACTGATTTGTTATATTTTTCACCAATTCCCATTAATGTTTCATTAGTGAAGATTCCCTTCTTTCCCTCTGCAAACGGTGCCCATGCTTCTAATTGAACACCATATTTTTGATTATATTCTAATGCTTGATTCTGTTGATGAAATAGATTTACTTCCACCTGATTCACTGCAGGAACAACATCTGTATCTAAACATAAATCTACTAAACGGTCCGGATAAAAATTAGATACACCAACCGCTTTAATTTTTCCTTCTTTGTATAAATCAACTAAAGCCCGATAAGCACCATGATAATCTTTAAAAGGCTGATGCAATAATACTAGGTCAATATAATCGAGTTTCATCTTTTCTAAAGATTCCTCCACCGATGCCTTAGCTTTTTCATAGCCATAGTTTGTAATCCAGACTTTTGTTGTAACAAACAACTCTTCTCGAGGTACATTAGTTTTTAAGATTGCTTCTCCTACAGCTTCTTCATTACCATAAGACTGTGCTGTATCAATTAAACGATACCCAGTTTCAATTGCCTCCAGGACAACCCTTACACATTCTTCTTTATCCTTGATTTGGAAAACTCCAAATCCTGCCATGGGCATTTTTACACCATTATTTAAAGTTATATATTCCATTATTTTTCCCCCTATTCTAGCCATATATTTTTAGTCTCAATAATCTTGTTTTAATAATTTGATTTTTAAATTCAAGATTCAATCATAATCTTTTACATTTAAATATATTTAGTTTATATACTAAAAATCTTTATCTGATTAACAGTGCACTATAAATTATGCACTTGTATCGATAAGAATAAAAAGTTAAATATGGTTTTTTAAATAATTAAAATTTCCATCTCACCTTATTTATCTTTAAACATAGTATAAATCTTAGAGTTAACTATAAGTCAATAAAAACTTAATGTTATTAATTTAAAATATCACTAAATAAAAAAAGAGGTCTCTTTCAAACCTCCTATCCAATCATAAAACTATTTTTAATAAACAAATCTATAACCCAACTATAAAATATATTACTCGACTGCACATATACATTTATTTTTATTAGTATTTTTAGCTTTATATAAGGCTTGATCCGCCTGCTCTAAAACTGCTTGCCAACTTTCTTCTCCATTTAAAACACCTATTGCCCCACCAATACTTACAGTTAAATATTCACGACTTGAAGTATTTGGCATTAATAAATGCAGACGTTCAACAGTATGACAAAGTTCTGTACCAATTCTTTGCATTTCTTCTAAATCTGTATTTTTTAATAAATAAACAAATTCTTCTCCACCATAACGAATCAAAAACCCTTCACTCAAACATAAATTTAAAGCATTAGAAACTCTCTTTAGACATTCATCACCTTTAATGTGCCCAAAAGTATCATTATAAGATTTAAAATCATCGATATCAATTATAAAAACACCTGTTTTAAGCTGACTATCGCGACTCTCTAAATAAATATTATTTAAACAATTAGCTAAATAACGTCGATTTTGAAGCCCCGTTAAAGAATCATGATGGGCAATAAAATCTAATTCCGCACTTTTTTCTTCAATCATCCTATTTTTTTCTAGAATAATACTCTGATTTAAAAAAGTTTGTCGCATTGATTGATAATGATAATATCCAACAAATAGAGCCATAATCGTTAACCAGGTACTATTAACATAAATACTATAATGACTCCCCAATGGTTCACCATGTTTCACTAATTCAATTCCAGTAATCAAAATAATATCAGAGAACAAATACAGAGGAACAAATAATTTTGGCGGTAAATAAACAAGAATAGCAATACTCAACATTGTAATAATATGCACACTAATGTTATTAGAAACACGATTATCATATATCGTTACTGCTAGCGACCACATGATTAAAAAAACAATATAGTAATTTTGAACTTTCAACAATAAACCCTTTTTAACATTCTTTTTATGCAATAAAATCAACCCTAAGACACAGATGATAAACATGAGTGTGTATAAAAGCATATAAATCTTACTTGACTTGGTATAATAGGTAAAATCCGTATAAACACTTACATAGACCATATTATAGATTTGAAATAACATAATAAAAAATATCGGGATCCTAAAATACTTCTTAATATCATCTTCGAGAACATCAATAAATTCAAGTTCTTGCTGTTTAGTTAGCTTTATCTTTTCAGTTAATGACAACAACTTCATAATTTGTCCTTTCTAAATATCTATTTATAATTCTTATTGACGATGTAAGAACAAAATTGGAAATGGATTCCCTTGTTCATCTAATTCACTTCGCCGATAAATAGTAAACCCCATATATTCATAAAAAGCTAGAGCTTGAGGATTTTGCTCATTTACACAGACTTCAGTGATCTCATAATCATTTATTCCTATCTCTAATAAATTCCTACCAATACCTTGTCCTCGACGTTGTGCTGTAATAAATAACATCTCTAATTTATCCTCAGCAATCCCCATAAAAGCCAATGTTTCTTTATTATCAACAGCAACTACTAAAATTGGAATTTCTTCAATTGCTTGAAAAACATACTTTTTTATTTCTCGAATATTAGTTTCACTAAAAAAATCATGAGTTGCTCTAATCGAACTTTCCCAAACAGTAACAAGTGAACTAATTAACTGTTCGTCTCGTTCAAATACTCTTTTTATTTCCATTAGCTCCTCCTTTATTACTCAAAGAAATCCTTTAAATAAATATACTGCATTATAAATTTTTTAAACACCCATAGCAACTACACGTTTAATATATTTTTTCATAATCTTTTCAATTCCAACATTTGTTAAAATGATTTATCATTATTTCTTTCAATATATAAATAGTTATTATTTACTTTATTTTACTATAATCACATAAAAAAGATAGTTATTTAATCAATAACTATCTTTTTTCATTAAGTTATCATTTGTATTTTTTGATTTACCTCTTATTAATATAAGTGCAATAATATTTGCAGTCAACATCGTAATTACATATATTGTAAGAATTGTAAACATTGACGGTACTACATCCAATAATGCTGACCAATCTTCATGCTTTACCCAATTACTTACTAATTGATACCCTGCTAAAAGAGTAAGCACGGTAAAAACAAGTCCTAAAATCGAAAACCAATAAGCCCTCAGCTTCTCTTGACTTTTAAATATAGACAGACAGCTCATCAAAGTACAGATAATACTCAAGCTTCCAAAGATAATCCACATACTACATTATTCTCCTAGATATAAAATTTAAGATTATTTTAAATAAGCTCTTGATCAATAAACTCTATATAATTTTTCTTAACAACTTCATCTGGATGATCAAGGTACCACTGATATGATTCCTCTAATCCTTCGAAAAGACTTTTTTGACTTGGCAACAGCTGATTTTGCTTAGTTACATCAAGAACATAATTATAGTTATGAAAACTAAAATAATCACGTTGATTATCATGCTTAGTTACATATACTTTATTTAGCGGTACTCCTACAACTTGATAACATAACTCAACAAATTTATTTATATCAACAATTTCGCTATTTCCAACATTCATGATATGATCATGAGGGTGCTTTTTAATAATGGTTTCCATTAACTTGCATAGATCTTCAACATGAAAAAACTGTAATAACATTTTACCATCATTAGGTAAATAGAAAGAACGTTTCTTTAATGCACATTCAAACACAAAAGGTTCGCGATAAACATTTTGCATTGGTCCATATAAATATGGTGGCCTTAAAATATATGCTTGAGGAATATGACTTAGTAAATAGTTTTCAGCTTCAATTTTATTACTTCCATAATCTCCCCAGATAGAATTTCTTCCAACCTTCTGCTCCTCTTTGAACGGTTGTGATAAACTTTCCGGATAAACAGCACTGGAACTAATCAAAATATAATCTTTGACCCCATTTAGACCTTCTAACAAATCTTTGACATCTTGTTTAGTATAAGCAGTAACATCAAAAACCACATCAAAATCATATCCCTTTAACAAATTTCCTAAATGATGTCGATCACCTTTAATTAATTTTACTCCTTCAATCTGTTTTCGATTTCCACGATTCAAAACATAAACATCATAATCATGATTTTTAAAATAAGTTGCAACAAATTTACTTACAAAAACTGTTCCTCCAGTTACCAAAATCTTTTTTGTCATATTCTCTCCTTACTTTATAATGATTTAGCACATGCAATTAAATAATGACGAGCATTAGCAGATGTCACTTGTTTAGCCCGCATCAATAAGGCTTGTTTTTTCAGTTCTATAATTTGTAATGAATTATCTTGCACCATCAATAACTCAATTAATTGCAATGCCATTTGATAATCTTCTTGTGCCATATAATTTTTAATAGCTAATATTAGTTTATCATTATCACCAATTAAAGCAAGTACCGCCTGATTATAAGCCTCAGTTGGATGTGGCAATAACTTCACAGGATCCCCATCAAACCATCCTACATAACCATTATAAATACTTTTCACTGACCATTCTACAGTACCATAATACTCACCTAAATATTCTTTATCCTGATATATTGGTGCTAATTTAACATTTTTAACAGTTTCTTCCAAAGACATTCCCTGATTCATACAATCTAATGTTTTAAATAAAATATCCTCGATGGCATTCCTAAAAGTTCCCACTATTGCTTTAATCTCATTTTGCCATAAAACTCGTGTATGTCCTGGTAATAATGCAACAGCTGGATAATTTAAAATCTCATTTAAAGTATCAATCCATGTTGCAACATCGCGATACATGGTTCCTCTTATTGCATAAAGATTAGGCCAGCATCCATAATAATTATCTCCACAACACATTATCTGATCATCTTCTAACCAAACATAGATTTCATCATCTGCTTCACCTACAGCACTAACCATCTTTAATTTAATTCCATCAATTACTCGTTCAACCACTTTTTGCTCATAATATGTCGTCGGTTTTATAAAATCATATTTTCCTTCTTTAATTTCTTTTCCTTCACGGATTCCAATTCCTTGACTAATCGCTTCCTGATCTGTTAATCCATAACCATGCTGATAAATCCCTCGTTGATTTAGTAGTTTACTAATTCTATCGTAGTATTTTAAAATTGGTTTTCGAGGTTTAAATGCTATTACTTCTACAACTGTATCCCGAAAAGCACCTGCTCCTCCTAAATGATCAGGATGTCCATGAGTATAAATAATTGTTTTAACCGGTTTATCACTAATTTTCGCTAGTTCATCTTTCATCACTTTTGCACGATAATCAGAATCAAGAGTATCAATTAATATAATTGAAGTTTCCCCAATAATCGCAATTGCATTACTATGTCCATAGCCCAAAAAATGATATACCCGTTCATTAACTTTAGTAATTTTCTTTTGATAGTTTGTTTTCGTAAAATTAATTAACTTTTCTTCACCTAACATTGCTTATTCCTCCTTATATATCATTATATTGATTATCTAGTCTTTTAATAGTAGGCACCTTTAGGTAACTGTCAAAACCGTAGTCATTTGGACTACGGTTTTATTTAATCATCTAAAATAAATGACTTTACTTGATTCTTTTTTAGTTTATTATTAGTCTTAACTATCTCTTCTTTTAAATCAACAAAATCTTTAAGATCATGATTTAAAGAAATTAAAACCTCTTTATTATTAGTATTAAAAGTTCGATAAATTAATTTATTTGAAGATTCTGCCTTTTTTAAAACACTTAGTGTAGTAAGTTCATTATTTTCATGAAGCAGAGAGAAAGTATATGGAGTGTTAAAATCAACCTCATTTAACTTCATCGCATTGTACGGCATTTTATTATAACTAATTAATGGCGTTAAATAATCTTTAGCTAAACGTGATAATTTAGCGTGATCATTTTCAATAACAAGCGCAAATCTAAACTCTAATGGTTTTAATAATTGTGAATCTGGTGTAGGCATCTTAATTCCTGATGGTCGTCCCGGACGCCGAACTAATTCTTCTTTACCTAAATAGCCAACTGATCGAAATAACGTAATTGCCAGGGTATTATAATTATCCCCAATTACTTCATATTCTCTAACTGAATTAGTGAGTAAAGCTAATGGACAACCCTTGATTGCAACGTAACTAAGCATTGGATAAATACTATCTGGCCGCTCGCTCCAATTATCTTCTTGCCATGATTCTATCGCCATATCTTTTACTGGGCGTTCAATTATCCCAAACTGATTATCACTAACTGAGGCCTGAGCCCAAATATCAGTTGGAAGAAGTACTCTAAGTCGATGATCTTTAGCTGTATTATCAATATTAGTTGTAATGTCAAGATTTCGTTCCCCTTGTTTTAATTCTATTTGAAATTCAATTTTTAAACTTGTATCACATTTCTTTTGTTTACGACTTGTTAAATCTTTTGGTACTTTCATTTCGACAATTATATGAGCTGTAGTAGAATACCTGGATCTATTGATTTGATAATCTGCCTTAGCATCTTTAGAAGTTATGATATAATCTTCCAATAATGGTGAATAATCATAACCATCACCCTCATCACTACCATCTTCAATCAATAAAACGGAATCATAAGTATGATCATTAACTAAATCATATATTTTTAAAGTTCCATTACTATTAATTTTAATCTGATAGTATTCATTTTCCAGAAAGTCCACTTTATCTAATAAAATTTCTTTTGGCTCTACTGCTTCTTGAATTAAATAAGCCTGATACCCCATCGCAGGAAAATTATCTTTAAATTCAATTGTATATTTTATAAATGGATCATAATTCCCATAATGAACAATCTGACGATCAATTAACCCAGCATCAATGATTTCTTTATTAATAACTTGATAATCTATTTCATGCCCCTCACTAGTAACAATTTTAAAACTTTTCATTCTCGTGATAACTTCACTGCGAACCACTCGATTTCTTGGATAAGGGAGTAAATTAAAGACCGTTAGTTTATCAAGTGCAATATCTTTAGGCATTGCATCAGTAATCTTTCGTTTATAAAAGTCAATCATTCGCTCTACTTTCTCATTAGCAATCGTAAAACGGCTGCTTATTTCTTGATGTACTTTATCACTACAACAACATCCAATTGAATCATGGGCATGATTTTTCATTATCTCTTTCCATATCGATTCCATCATCCCATCAAAATACTCAAACCCTAATTTAAAAGCAATGGAAGCCAATGGCTCTAGCAGATTGGTAATTTTATTTTCAATTACGGTATTCATTGTTTTGATATCTGCCCGTGATGAAAAAATCGAACGATGTACACGCATATATTTACCATCCAGCAGTTCACCATGAAGGATATCATAGTTATCTTTTTTCTCTAATTCTTTAAATATCTGATCATAGTTACTTAAAAAGAAGTTTTTATCTGGATAAAGTCTTTTTAACTGCTCAATGACATCAAATATATTTTTTTGTAATGGCATTTGGTCGTGACCATTAGGAATTAATATATGTTCACTAGTTGCTCCTTTTTGTAACACTGGCATATATTTATCACAACGTTTTTTTAATTCATCAAGATCTGTGGGTAAATATTTTCCAATTGCATAACCAAGTGGTAATAGTTGAGTTAAGACTTTTGAACCATCGTCACTAGTCCAATAAAACTCTGTCTTATTTGAACCCATTCGCTCACTCGTTCCCCGCCAGAATATGCTTCTTGTAATTCCAAAACCGTTTAAAATCATTGGCATTTGGCCTGACTGACCAAATGAATCTGGTAAATAACCAATATTCATAGGTTCTCCAAAAGTCTGACTATCTTTATGACCGTATAATAAATTACGAACAATCGACTCTCCACCTACAACCATCTCATCAGTTTGAGTGTACCAAGGCCCAATAATTAATTTACCTTTTTTCACTAAATTAACTATTCGTGATAAATTTTTTGGTTTTAATGCTAGATAATCCTCAAGTACAGCTGTTTGTCCATCGAGAACATAATAAGGATAATCCTCATTATTTTCTAACATTTCTAATATTTCTTCCATATTGTTTAGTAATAATAACTTTGATTCTTCGGCTGAAAAATACCACTCACGATCCCAATGCATATGGGGGACAATGTGTACTTGATTTGCCATGCTATTCCTCCTATTTTGCCTTAGCTAATTTCTGTTTTCGAGTAATTACAAGTAGCACCGCTGAAATAATCGCTCCAATTACTGCCGCTCCAAACCAGACGATCATCGCTAATGGAATATTATCAGCAGTTAATACGAAAATAGAGAATATTCCTGCCCCAGGTACATCAAGACCAATATTAAACATCGCTACAATCGCTCCACAAACTGCAGAACCAGTACATAGGGATATAATTACACGAATTGGATCTGCCATCATAAACGGAATTGCCCCTTCTGTGATTCCTGCTAAACCTAATAGCCAGGTTGAATTTCCTACTTCACGTTCTTCTGGTGTAAATAAATCTTTTCTAAACTTTGTCGCAAATGTCACCCCAAATGCACTAACCATTTTAATTGAAGCAAAAGCACAATATGGCATTAAAACTCCTTCCGCCATTGCAGCAACACAGAAAGCATATGCAGCTTTATTTACTGGTCCACCTAAATCAAAAGAAACCATGATTCCTAAAACAGCCCCTAGTAAAGCAGCATTTGTTCCTGCCATTGATCCTAAAAAGTCAACTAATGCTGTATTGATCATTGCAACTGGTTTACCTAATACGACTAACAATAAGACTCCAACAATCAAACAAGACAATACAGGATAAATTACAAAACTCACAAAACCGGCAAATGTTCCTTTAGCTGGAATCCATTTCTTTAAATAGCGTATTGAATACCCAGCAATGATCCCACCAAGCATCCCGAGTAAGAATCCACCGCCAACGGTATTAGCACAAAATCCAGCCGCAAACCCTGAAGCTAAAGCTGGTTTATCCCCGATTGAATAAGCCATATAAGCTGATAATACCGGTACCATCAAGGTTCCTAACAATCCACTTCCCATTGATTTGATCAAATAAAGCCAACTTCCTTCGGTATTCATCAAATCTGTAAAACCAAAGGTTCTTGCAAAGATTACACAAATTGCTGCAATCATTCCGCCAGCCACGATCAATGGAATAACATGACTAATTCCTGTCATAACCGCTTCTTTAACTGTTTCTAAAAATCCGGCTTCTTGATGTCGTGAATGTTCTACATACTCACCACGAGCAGTTTGTTCTGCTTTAACTAACGCTGTTTCGATAATCTTTTTAGCATCCTTTAATGGTGCAGATACTTTTGTTTTAATCGTTGGTAAATGACTAAAACGTTCCTCCTCTTTAACCGCTACATCGACAGCAAAAATAGCTGCACTTGCATTTTTTAACATCTCATTAGTATGACGATCTTCAATTCCATTAGCCCCCTGCTTTTCTACATATACATTTACTCCCAACTCTTGCCCAGCTTTTGTTAATGCTTCTGCTGCCATGTAAGTATGGGCAATACCAGCGGCACACGCAGTAACCGCAACGATTGAGCGATCAAAGGATTTTATTTCATCACTATTAACCCCATTATCCAGATTTTGATAAAATTCTTTTACTGTTTTAGAAGCATATAATTTTTCTGTATATGTATGATTAGCCATCTTCGTCATCATTTCTGCTAATAATTGCATTTGAACCGAATTCTTATCATTTTGGGGAATTGCAAGTAAAAAAACATATTGTACTTTGTTACCTTCAACAACACTTTCCCAATCCTTCACAGGTTTCTTTAAAGTTACAACCGCAAAAGCTGCTTCTCTAACTACTCCATCTTTTCCATGAGGAATGGCCAGACCATTATCAATCCCTGTTGATGTTAAGCTTTCACGTTCTAATACTGCTTGATAAAAATCTTCCTCATTACTAATTTTTCCTGCCTGATATAATTTAGAAACTAAGAATTTAATTATTTCATCTTTTGATGACAAATCACTATTTAAAGTAATAAGCTGCTCACTTGTTAATTTAGATAATTCCATTTCTTCTGCCCTCTTCTTTTAATTTTATTAATCACCGACATGTCTTTCCCTGATTACAAAAATATCATAGCATATTATTTTGTAACCCTTTTCAATTTGGAAAATCATACACTTATTTTTAAATAAAAAATGGATGTACCGTGTATTTATACACAGTACATCCTCCAAAATACCTCTGTCAACTCTCGAAGCAGCATCATCATCCCTGTTCGATCTGCAACATTATAGCCATTCAATTTTTGTTCATCACCCCAATAATATAATGGAATATGTGCTAAACCAGCCAATCGATTTTCATTAAAATGGGTAACCGAAATAACAAAAATTCCATTCTGTTTTGCTTCTTCTACCCAATTATTCAAACGACCATTCTCACCACTTGCACTAATTACAAACAAAATATCTTTTTCTTCACAATGCTTGATTCGATATTCAATTTCACGATAAGTTTGATAATATTCAGCTCGATAATCATAACATCGCAAATTATCGACCATCATTTCACAAAAATATAATGACTCACCGACACCAATAAAGTGACATGTTCGGGCATTCTTGATCTTAGCGGCAACTTCTTCTAACGTTTTATAATTAATTAGTTCCATTGATTTATACAAATTCTTTGATAATAATTTTTGAATATCTAAATTTTCTGATACTTCGTTATTAACTAAAAATTTCATCTCTGCAAAGCCTTTATACCCTAACTTTTTACAAAGACGCATGATTGAGTTGGGAACAAGATAAAGATCTTCGGCTACCTTTTGAATTGATAAATGTTCCAAATTTGCTTTATTTTTACGAATATAATCAACAATTAGATCATCTGTATCGTTTAGTGTAAACTCTTGTTGTAAGACCCGTTCTTCAAATTTCATTATATTATCCTCCATGACAAGATAAATATCAACTCTCTCAATATAACTTATATTCTAACATTATTTTTTGATTTCGGTGCATAATCTTTCAATTCTGGAATTGCTCCCGCAGCAACTGCCCATAAATACAAACTGGCAATTGTTGCATATGGTCCATAGCGACGTTTATATTTAGTGAATAGTTGAGGTGTAATTCGCCGATGATGATAGACCATGCGCATTCCCCGTAAAATTGCTAAATCGCTATAACTAATTATATCTTTACGTTGTAATGAAAATGTTAAAATCATCTCTGCTGTCCATCTCCCGATTCCAGGTAACTCACAAAGCTGTTCTATAACCTCTTCATTTGATAGATCAGCTAATCGCTCCAAATCCAATTGATCACTAATGATCCGTCTCGTTATTTCTTTGATATAATGTGCTTTTTTCATCGTAATGCCACATTTTTGTAATTCCTCAGCTGAAAGTGATTTAAAATTTGCTGGGGTAATCGGACTAAAAGAATTGTTGATTCTCTGCCAAATTGTTTGATGGGCTTTAGTAGAAATTTGTTGACCAACAATCGAATTAACTAAAGCTGCAAATAAATCAGGTATTACCGCACGTTTAATTATACCAATCTGCTCGATTACTTGTTTTAAAACAGGATCCCTACTTTTCAAATATTCAATTTCAATATCGCTATATTCAAAATATTCCATTATATACTCCAACCTATAATCTTATCGCATAGTTACAATACCATCATTTTAAAACAATCAAATAACTTTTTTGACTATATTGATTAGCTTTATTAATTTCAAGTATACTTGAAGTACTAAACTTTGTAAATAAATGAAATATTATATAAATCAAGCATGTTTCCTTACGTAATCAAATAGTTTATATTACCGCTTTTATTCTTATGATTATAAATTGTTAGTTCATAATTATCTAATAAAGCACAACGATAAAAATACTCTAGTAAGTTTTTACTAGAGTATTTCATTTATACTTTAAATAACTCAATAATGTCATTAGTAGACATTGTTGTTATACTACCTTCATTATTTTCCACAAAACTATCAGCTAAGTTTTTCTTTTTATTTTGCAGTTCTAAGATCTTTTCTTCAACACTATCCTTCATTACCAATTTATAAACCGTTACAACATTTTCTTGCCCGATTCGATAAGCACGATCAGTCGCCTGATTTTGTGCTGACATATTCCACCAAGGATCAAAATGAATAACTGCTTCAGCAGCAGTCAAATTCAATCCTGTTCCCCCAGCTTTTAATGAAATCAAAAATACTGTTGTATCATCATTTTGAAATTGATTAACTAATCGATGACGTTCTTCTTTTTTTGTATCACCTGTTAATTGATAATAAGTAATACTTTCTTTCTCCAATTCTTTAGCAATTAAATCAAGCACGGAAGTAAAAGAAGAAAATAATAGCACTTTTTGATTATTTCCCAGGAAATTTCGGATTAAATCAAGACATCCCGATAATTTTGATGAAATATTCGAAATATTATCATATATTATCCGTGGTTCACAACAAATTTGTCTTAATCTTGTCAACATTGCTAAAATAGCAATACGATCTACATTATCATAATTAAGCTGTTCTTGCAGTTCTTTATTGACCTGAATTAAATTAGCTAAATACAACTTATTTTCTTCTTCATTAAATTCAATTGATAATGTTTTTTCAATCTTCTCCGGTAATTCAGTCAATACATCTTTTTTATTACGTCTTAAGATAAATGGTGTAATTAATTTTTTTAGTTCCTGCTGTTTGTTTTCATCATGATTTTTAACAATCGGTGTTTCATAATTAGTTTTGAAATAATGATAGCTATACAAATACTCTGGCATTAAAAAATCAAAAATTGACCATAACTCCGCCAAAGAATTTTCTATAGGAGTTCCGGTTAAAGCAAAACGATGTTTAGCTTTTAACGATTTTACTGTTATCGCATTCTTAGTTTTAGGATTTTTAATATATTGCGCTTCATCCAAAATAATATTTTCAAATTGATAACCATCATAAAGATTAGCATCACGACGCATATAATCATAAGTAGTAATTAGCACATCAACCTCATTAAATTTTCTAATTGCTTCTTTTCGTCGTTTTAGACTGCCGTGAATACAAGTACAAGATAAAGAATTAGAAAATTTATGTATCTCATCTTGCCAATTCAATAGCAATGATGATGGACAAACAACTAAACTAGTTTTTTTATCATCCCGATTTTGATCCAGTAAAACAATCATTTGTAAGGTTTTCCCAAGCCCCATATCATCGGCCAAAATTCCTCCAAAGCCATAAGAACTAATTGATTGAAGCCATTGATATCCAAATTTCTGATAATCGCGTAAAATTTCTTGATAATTAGGCGCTAAGGGATAACTCTGTTTAGCTATATTTTTAAAATTATCAATAATTTCTTTAAATACGGTACTACGATCATATACTAAATAATTGCTTGTTTCGGCTTTATTATCAAGACTAAAAGCCCGATAGACATCCATTTCTAAATGTCCATCCTCAAGCATCTTTGGTCTAATTTGATAATCAGTCATAAATTCATTTAATTCTTCCAGCTCATCAGAATCAAGATATAATAGTTGACCATTTTTTAACCGATGAAATTTCTTCTTCTTTTGATATGAGTTTAAGACTAACGCTAATTCATCTTTAGGAATATCAATACTTTCAATGTCAATTGCCAATAAGTCATTTTCTAAAGTCACTCCTACAGTAATACTAAATTGACTTTTCTTCCCAATCTTTTTAAGTGCATCACTAACCATCACTTCACAATAATTAGCTAAAAAAGGCAAACCTTCATTTAAAAAGGAGTAAGTTTTTTCACTTTCTAAATTCAAATACATACAATGTTTTTCAAAATCAACTACATCACCAATCTCTTTTAAATAATCTTCAATTAAATCAAAATTAATTGATGTTTGCTTTCTCGGCTGTTGAAATGAATAAATCGTTTCTAGGCCTTGTTTACTTTCAAGATAAACTTTGATTTGTTCCAATTCATTAATATCGCCATAGAGTGTCAATATTTCTGTTTCGATAACTTCACTTGTTAATAAGTCCCCAGTATAATTAAAATATTGCTTAATATCATTTAAAATATATTTAACAAAGTCATTTACATCTTCTTTTGCTAATAATAATTTGTCTTTACTTTCGCAATTATGAATAAATTTGATTGCCTTTCCTTCATCGTCCAGCTTAACCATACCTATTTCATTTTCAGTAATCTTATAAAGATTTTTATAACCACAAAATTCATCAAAATCCTTTAATTCAAGCGAATAATATTTTTCAAGTTTCCTTATATGTAAAGTAGGCTGATAATTATATTGATAAATTGATAAATGTTGATTAGTTTTTTCTAAATCTTTTAATACTTCATAGATATATTCAATACTTTCGGGAATAATCTTTATCTCATTTGTCACATGCGATATATCGTAATAATATTCCTGTTGATACCGCTCATAAGTGATCATACAAAATTTCATTAATTCAATAATCTTCAGTGCTTCATCACTAAATACTTTTTGATTATGAACAAACGCTAATTGTTTACCATATTCAACATATTCATTATTTGCTAATGCACTTAAAAAATTAGGAATATTTTTTATTATATACTTTTTATCACTTCCTACTTTGAATTTTAAACATGGGTGCCCATAATTAATCTTGATCTGGACTTCAAGATCATACTTTTGATTTAGTTTAACCTGATTAAAATCAATTGCTTTAGCAGTCTTAAATGATGCTATTAGGTTTTTTGTTACTGCTAATTCATTTTTTAGCAGTTCTTCTTCCTGCTGCTGACGAATTTGTACTAACTTGTCGAAATAACTTATCTTACCATTTTTACTTTTATATTTAAATGGAAAATCATCAGGTGATAACTCTTGAACCTTCAGCAAAACAGCCCCAATATGACCGCAAGCCGAGAGTTCATCACACCAATAACAATTACAACTATAGTCAGTAATCTTATTATCTTGATCAATAACGATTTTACACACATTTTCATAACTACCATTATCAACAATGCCTTCAATTGTATAATCATCAAAAAGTCGATCATAAGTAATTGTGATTTCTCTAACATAATCTTTTTGATAATATATTCGTCCTGTTCTTAGATTTCTAACACTGCTTACGATTCTATGTAATTCTTTGTCAGTTACAAGCACTTACCAGTCACCTCCTAATTTTCTTTAAAATTATAGCATATATCGAATAATATTCATTAGTATTATGACTAAACTAAATACATAGAGTTATAAAGATGTAATCTTGCAGCAAGTATTTATTTCAATAAATTTCTTATTACTGCCATAATCAAATTTTTAAATAATTAAATACTCATTTCCACAAGCATTAATAAACAATAACAAATCATCATAGGTAATTGATATTGTTGCTGTATTAATATTTGGGTGAATTAATAATCGTTGTGCTCTTAATTCACGATCAATCAATATTTTTACTCGCTTATTATCATTAATTATTCCTAATGGTGTCACTGATCCTGGAATTAACTTTAACAATTCTACAAGTTCTTCATCACTAGCAAAGCTTAGCCGCTTACTACCAATTTGTTTAGCTATATATTTCAAGTCAGCACGCTTTTCAACCGTCATCATATAAATGAAGAATTGTTTATCACTACTTTTTAAAAATAGATTTTTACATGCTACTCCATCAATTTGCTCATTAATAAACATTGCTTCTTCAACAGTGCTAACTGATTGGTGATTAATTTTTTGATAATCAATACCCAACTGTGTTAAAAATTTATATATATCCATTGTTAACTCCTCTTTTTATGATAATGATTTTAACATATTAAAAGTTTAATTGAAAATAATAAAAGCATCCAAAGGATGCTTAATCAATTTTCTTTAATTCATAATCAAAACCATATTTTAAAATATATTCTTCTAGAGTCCAATTATTATCATAAATTATTTTAGCTGCTTTCTTACCAACATAACGTAAATGCCATGGCTCATTAGCAGTTCCAGTAATATCCGAACGATTTTTAGGATAACGAAGAATAAAGCCATATTTATAAGCATTTTTAGCAACCCATTTATACTCATCCGTATCACCAAAAACCATTCTCTTTTTATCAATTACACTTTGGCTAGTTAAATCTACTCCTAACCCTAATTGATGTTCACTTGAGCCAGGTTTCGCAACTAAACCACTAGCAGTGACTTCATCATAACGGTTAAAATAATCATTATAAATTTCTACTTGTTCATCATATGAGCGATATCCACTATTTAAAACTAAATGATAATCTTCTTTTAAAGCATCTTTATTCATATCTTCTAATGCTTTAGCTGCATCTTTTCGAAGTTTATTATGGTTATTATCAGGAGCAATTGGTATATCAGGTACAACAAGATCAGCAGGGACATAATCTTTAGGTAACACAAAACCCTTTTTAATCAACAGAAGTGTATTACTAGGATCTAAAACTTCATATTCTGATCCAACAGCATTATTAGCATCAATAAATGGGTAAGTAACCGTAAGTACAGCTGTTATTGGCTCTTGATTACTTGCAAGATACTTAGGCAGATCCTCAAAGACCATTCCATTAATCTTTAAATAAGATTTAATTTGCGAATATGTATATTTATTATCGACGATTACCTTAAAATCAGACAGCTCTGCAACTTTCATTAAAGATAATACTTGTTTATAACTATATTTTAAATCCTTGAGATCTTGATAATAATCCTGATAGAAAGTATCAATATATTTTATTACTTCTTTTTTTGAATAATCTTGATGTTCTTTTTGATATGTCTGATACTCTAAATAATGTTTTTTATTTTTATATTCATTCCAGGAACTTAGATCACTGACCTTTTCCGCATCCAAATAACGCTCAATCTCATTATCATTTAGCTGTAAAATAATGCTTTGTTCAGACCAACCATAGCCCTTCGTCATTAACCGAATTCTTGTAAAATTAAATGCAATCAATGTCCCAAGTATTAACATAGCGATTAATACACTAATGATTACTTTATAAGGGATTTTTTTCTTTTCATTGTACGACATGTAACTGCTTCTTTTCAACCTATTATCCTCCTCGATATATTCTTGGCAGTCGACTTCCTAAACGACTCAAAATCTCATTACTAATTGTATTAGCTTCAAGTGCAATTTCTTCTACCCTAATTTCTTCTGTACCATCTTGACCAATTACGGTGACTAGATCATTATCACTGATATCACTAATCTCGCTAACATCTACAAGCATTTGATCCATACAAATTCTTCCAACGATTGGACACTTTTGACCTTTGATCAAAACACTTCCATTTGAAGAAAGTATACGTGGCAATCCATCACCATAGCCAATTGGAATAACGGCAATTACACTATCACGATTAACCTTATAAGTCAAGCCATAACCAAGACTCGCGCCTTTAGTCAAATAATGCAGCATTGCAATTTGTGCTTTAATTGTTAAAGCTGGTTTTAAATCTAATTGTACTTTTGAATAATCATTGAACGTTGAGTACACTCCATACATTAAAATCCCAACCCGAGCATAATCGGCATTGATTTCAGGATAATTTACTAATCCATAACTACTTTGAAGATGAACCTTTCCTATATCATAATGTCTTAATTTTAATTCATTAATTAAATCATAAAAAGCAGCTATTTGTTTTTGGGTGTATTCTTGATCAACTTTCCTTTTACTATCACAAACACAAAGATGTGTAAAATAACCCTGAATATGAATAAACTGGTAATCATATATTTCTTTAATACTCTCATAATCGCTTAAATCAAAACCTAAACGATGCATTCCAGTATCAATCTTAATATGAACATTGATCATATGCCCACTTTCATTTAATTGCCGAGCATGCTCACGATTTACAATGGTTTGAATCAAACGATAATTATGTAATTCAATTGCACGAATGGGATGACTATAACCAAGTACTAAAATTTCGCCATATATCCCATGTTCTCGAAGTTTGATACCTTCATCGATAGTAGCAACTGCAAAAGCTTCAATTCCCATTTTTTGACAATGTTTCGCAACTTCTACTAACCCATGACCATATCCTTCTGCTTTAACAACTACCATTAATGAACTATTTTTATTTAATAATGAACTCAATTCATCAAGATTATGCGTGATTGCATCTAGATCAACTTCGATCCAACTGCGACTTGTGCGAATATTCACCATACTTCTCTTTTCCTTTCAATAAAATCTCTGAAAATAAAACAGTTATTATCAATACACTAATAAACTGAATCAGCGGGTCAACAACTAAATGATCACACTTCAATAATTTACCTATTCCACGAACAACAACAATCATCAAGGGATGAAAAAGATAAATAGCTAACGATAGATCTTTACATTTAGATATTCGTTTGCCTGATATTCGTAAAAGTCCCTGATATAGCCAAAACATTACTACCGGCAATAAGATATTCATTGAATCATGACGTACAAAAACATAATCTGCTGCATCTTGATAACCTTTCAATAGTGATATTTCTATAAACATCAAACTTATTGCTAATATCGTGCTAATAACGATTACTCTTAAACTAAAGTTAAATTGCTTTACCGCAAGAAGTTTTCCAATCCAAATGAATAACGGTGCAAAGAAAATACCATTTCGTGTATAATCACTTATTAAAAAAATCAAGTCATACCCCCATTTACAATATGGGTGTATCAAACCATAATACGAATCACCACCTAATCCAATTAAATAAAGTAGTACCACAATTGAAAAACTCGTTAATAAAGATACCCGTTTATCTAATACTGCAACAATGATCAATCCTAGAACTGTTGCTGGTAAATACCACAAATGATAGAAAGTTCCATCGAACAAAACATCTTTAATTATTTCATAAATCAGATTACTTTGATTAAAATAATGATTATAAAGATTTAATGGTAAATAAATAATTATTGCTGCTAAATAAATCAATAGTGTCTGTTTAATAATCTTATATAGTCGTTTTTTACTGGGATTAAGAAAATAGAAATAAGCAGTTGTGATAAAAAAGAATGGTACTGCAATACGTCCTAATCCACGAGTTAAATAAAAATCTAAAGTTGGGCTAATTGTATCTAATGGTGAAGTATGAATCGTGACAACTAAAATTGCAGCAATTATCCTAAAACAGTCGATTAAGGGATAACCTTTTACTTTAGACATATGGCCTCCATGATGTAATAATAAAACCATCACAATTATTTCCCGATATTTGATAACTACCATGATCACTTAAGTTTAACTTAGTCTGTTCATTAACTGCTGGAACATAAAATACTTCAACTAACTTTCCTTGGCATTCTAAAACATATGGATTGAAAATAGAATGATTTTTTATATATAAATGATATTCTTCAAAACACCACTGATTTTCTTCCATAATTTTTGCATGAACAATCCCAACATAGCGAAAATGCCATGGTTCCTCACTAATTTTGGTAAAATCAATTTTATTTTTAGAATATCTCTGAATAAAGCCATAATCACTTGCAATATCACGAAATTGTTGACAGATTTCCTGACTTGTAAAATCAGGACAAAAGATATCAATTGTTTCATTTTTTACTGCTAAATCAATGGCTAGACCTGTTTGATGCTCACTACAGTTCACTCTAGCAACAAACTTATCAACAAACTCTTTTCCATGATTTTGAATAGCCTGATTATAGATCATAGCTTGTTCTTGACCGCTTCTTAAACCACTGACTAAAACAATCTTATCTTCTGCTTTAATTTCCTGTAATGCTTTTGTTAGCATCTCCATAGCCGTTTTTTCTAATGATATTGTTGAATCCTTGGCAGTCGAACAGTTAGTAATTTGATAGTTATTTGCAATTGGATAATTATGATTAACCAATACTAATGGACCTTGGTAAATATCATCTTTATTTAAAGTTACCATCTGCATACTTAAGCCCTATCGCAACAATTTTATCTATTAATTCACTAAATTCAAAACCTACTCCTTTCATCATCTGGGGAAAACGGCTATGATCAGTAAAACCAGGAATCGTATTAACCTCATTAAAAACTATTTCATTGTTTGGCGTTAAAAACATGTCTACCCTAGCAAAATTCTGACAAGCTAATGTCTGATAAATAATTTTTGCAGTTTCTTGAATTTTCCTTGCCGTTACTTCATCAATTCTAGCGGGCATATGAATTGTTGAAGTTTTCAAAGTATACTTTTCATCATAATCAAAAAAACCTCCCGATAATTCTATTTCATCTACCTCACCAACAGTCAATTCATCGTTGCCAATAATCGCACAACCTACCTCAAACCCTTCAACAGCTTCCTCTACAATTACTTCATTATCGTAATTAAAGGCATATTCAAGTGCTTTTGTTAATTCTTCCACTTTGACAACTTTACTAATTCCATATGATGATCCAGCTTTTAATGGTTTAACAAATAATGGAAAATTCAATGCTTTAACATTAAAATCATTTATATTATGTACAAGCACAGACCTAGTAACCTTTATCCCTGCTGCTTTGACTAACTGGTGAGCTCGATATTTATCCATACATAATGCTGATGCTAATAATCCGCAGCCAAGTACTGGTATTTTTGCAAGCTCCATTAATCCTTGAACAGTACCATCCTCACCATTTTTTCCATGCAAGACCGGTAAAACCGCATCAATTTGCTGATAGATTATTTTATTATCAACTATTTCCATCACTGCTTGTCTTTCTGGTTCTAAACATACCGTCACTGGATTAAGCAGTTCTTGATTCCAAGTATCATTACTAATTTTTTCAATTTCCCCATCATAATGAAACCACTGTCCTGCTCTCGTAATCCCGATTAAATAAAGATCATATTTTTCTTGCGGAAAATTCTTTATAATCGCAGCTGCTGATTGTAGCGACACTTCATATTCACTTGATTTTCCTCCAAATAAAATAGCTATTGTTTTTCTTTTCATATTATATCCTTCCTTACTACTCCTTCGATAAATCTATAATATAAAAAAAACGCTCTTCATTTTTTAATTTCTTCATAAGAAAAAATCACAAAATTCCCACTTATTTCTTACATTTTTCTTACAAAAAAATCAGCATTCTGCTGACTTTACTGTTAAATATTAAAATGCTTTTTAAAACTTTGAGCAATCCCATCATTATCAACACTATCAGTTATTTCACTTGCTACACTTTTTAATTTAGGAATAGCATTCCCCATAGCAATACCATGTTTAACCAATTGTAACATCTCTACATCGTTGATACCGTCACCAAAAGCATACGTGTTTTCATAATCAATTCCTAATTTTTGATATAAATATTCACAAGCAGTTCCCTTAGTGAACCCTTTGCAATAAACATCCATTCGAATCAAACCTGTATCATACGGAATCATCGTAAATTCATCTTCTAATTCATGATAAGCTGCCCACAACTGTGCTGCACTATCAAATAAAACACAACAGCTTACCGCTTTAACATCACTAGTTTTAAATACCTCATTAACATCAGTTGGTCTTTCAGTTGTTCCCTGAAACATAGCACGATGTTTTATAACCAATTCATCATCAAGAAAACTGCACCATGCACCACCGCGACCATTAAACATTGAACGACCATTATATTTTGCATATACATCTAATTGCTTCTGCACCATTCCATTATCAAATTGTTCATCAATCAAAATCTCATTATTAAAACGAATATAATGTCCATCATTACAAATATACCCATCAAATTCAATGTTTGCCACACTTTCAGGTACTTCACCCCGAGCTGTTGCAATGACGATCTTATTACCTTGATTTTTAAATTCATTTAAAACCCTTATTGTCTCATCAGTTGGATGTAACATCCCATTAGGTACATTAACTAATGTCCCATCAATATCAAAAAACGCTATTTTCGTATTCATAATGCTCCTCCTTCTTTTAAGTATAAAGAAATTCATATCTTTTATGAGATATTTTAATATTATGAAAATAATTACTGAATCACATAATCTTTTGCATGATCACTGTAATAAAGAGCATTGTTTGTATCAATAAACACAGCTTCTATCCCCGCTAATTGATTTACTAATGCTAACCCCTGCTCTTTACCTAAAGTAAAACATACTGTGCTTAATGCATCACCATCAACTGAATGATTACTAATAATCGTAACTGAAGCTAACCCATTATCATAACTATATCCCGTCTTCGGATTTAAGATATGATGATAATACTTCCCTTCAACTTCAAAATAACGTTGATAAATTCCTGAAGTTACAACCGACTGATCATTAATTTTTAATTTTAAAATGTCACTACTTCCTTTAGGATCAGTAATACCAATTGTAAAATCATCACTATTCTTTTTCCCTACACAAAGAACATTACCACCTAAATTGATAATTGCACTGTCTACTCCCTGCTCAATTAAGTATTCCTTAATTTTATCAGCAATATATCCCTTTGCAACAGCCCCTAGATCTATTATAGTATTAGGATTACTAAAACTAATTGTACTATCATTTAAAGTAATTCCCCTATATCCAATCGACGTCAAAGCACCGGCTATTGCTGAAGTTTCCGGCAATTTTGGAGTATCAGCTTTAAAATCCCACAAATCAATCAATTGTCCTACTGTAATATCAAAAGTACCATTAGATAATTTACTATATTCCAAACCAATATTTATAACTTTAGCAAGTTCCTTGGATATTTTAATTGGTTTAGTTTTATCTTGATGATTGAGCTGATATAATTCACTTTTGGGATTAGTCCGGGAAAAGAGAAGCTCGTAGTCCTTGCAAATAGCAAAACATTCATCTAGAATATTAGACGAAGCACAATCATATAAAGTAATCGTAACTTGCGTATCTAAAAGAAGCTGCGTTTGACTTAGAGGCTGTTTATTCATACATCCACAAAATATAATTAAGATTATTAAAATTTTTATAAACCAACGTTTTTTCATGTCATTTCCTTTCATTCTGGAGGTAGCTATGTTTAAGAAGAAAGACTTCATTATTATTTTCATAATTTTTGTCGTTATTATCGGGGCACTGCTTTTTAATCATTTTTATTTCAGTCAAAAAGCTGCTTACGTGAAAATCACCGTTAATAATCAAGTATATCGTACTGTTCCTCTAGAGATTGATCAGACAATTAAGATTAGTGATAAAAATATGATCGTGATCAATCACGGAAGTGTACATATGAAAGATGCTACTTGCCCTGATAAATTATGTATCAAACAAGGAACGATATCTAAAAATGGTGAACAAATTATTTGTTTGCCTAATCAAGTTGTTATTGCAATTGTTTCTAATCAATATAACGATGTTGATTCATCATCCAAATAGGAGGCCCCAATGACTAAAAGAATTACCTATTTATCTTTACTAATCGCAATCGCAATTATTCTCGGTTATCTTGAAACCTTTATTCCTATTAACTTTGGAATTCCTGGTGCAAAACTCGGCCTTGCTAACCTCATCGGATTAATTGCACTATATCGCTTTGGATTTAGAGACGCTTTAATCATCACTCTCCTGCGAGTTTTTATTATTGCCAGTGTTTTTACTAACTACTATATGTTTTTATATAGTTTAAGCGGTGCTTTATTAAGTTTAGTCATTATGGTTCTTTTAAAAAAAACCAAACTCTTTTCAACTTTGATCATTAGTATTTCCGGCGCAATCTTTCATAATCTAGGACAAATCCTAGTAGCCTTAATTTTCTATGGTTTTAATATTATTTATTATCTACCTTATTTAATAATCTTATCACTTATTACAGGTAGTGTCATTGGTATCTTAGGCCAAATTATTTTAGCCAAACTACCTAAACAACTATCATAATGAATTGTTTTTTACTAAAAAAAGGAATTTCTTCCTTTTCAAACAACAATATAACTCTCATTTTTAGCAGCAAATGAAATGATCATGTAATATTTTATATTGGGAGAGAAAAATAATCTACATGATCACTTACTTTACTACGATAGTAGTATACTCCTTAAACATTACTTTAAGTCAATCTTTTTTTATTAAACTAATTGCCGATTCATCCATTTTCCACTAAAATAGCGCCAGATAAAGAAAATACAACGAACTCCCCAATCAATAAACATTGCAATCCAAACACCAATTAATCCAAGATTCATATATTGTCCCAAAACATAACTAAAGCATAATCTAAATATTAGCATTGATGCAGCTGAAACTATCATCGTAAACTTAGCATCATTAGCTGCTCTTAAAGCATTTGGAAATGTGAATGACGTAGGCCAGATTAATGCTGCAATAATTGCATGTAAAAAGATACATTGGTATGCAAGGTCCGTCGTTTCTTTTGATAATGAATAGAATGTTAAAATTGAAGGTGTTGCAATAATTAAAACTACAATTAATCCAGCCATTGAAAGATAAGTAATTTTTAATAACTTTTTAACATAATATTTTGCTTGTTTATAATCATTTGCACCTACACATTGACCTACAACCGTCACCATCGCCAAAGACATTGCCATCCCAGGAATAATCTGCATTTGAGCCAAGTTATTCGAAACAGCATTAGCTGCAATTGAATATGTCCCAAAAGTTGCAATTAAACTTTGTACTAAGATTTTCCCTAGCTGAAACATCCCATTTTCTAATCCCGAAGGTATCCCAATTGCTAAAATCTTTTTTATATACATAAAGTCAAATTTCCAATGAAGATAATCATTTACACATACATCATTATCCCGATGACTTAACATCTTTAAAATTACGATACAAGCTACTGCTCTGGCAATCAGCGTTGCTAATACGGCACCAAATACCCCCCATCTAAAAACGAAAATAAAAATTGCATTTAAAATAATATTAATAACATTCATGACTGCACTATTAATCATCGATATTTTAGAGTTACCAATTGCCCTAAATAATGCTGCTCCAGAGTTATATAATGCAATAAAAGGATACGACATTGCTGAAAATAAAAAATAGATTTCTGCATTTTTCATTACATCTACTTCAACATTTCCAAAAACCATGTGTAATAATGGCACATTAAATGCAATAACTATCACCATGATAATTACTGACAATAATGCTGTAATCAAAATCAACTGTTTTGCTGAATACTTTGCCTTATCTTTAGAACCCTGTCCAATAAACTGGGCTGCAACTACTGCTCCCCCTGTTCCTAATGCAGCAAAAATATTGATTAATAAAATATTAATTGCATCAACCAGCGAAACTGCTGATACTGCTGCTTCGCCGACGCTAGCAACCATAACAGTATCTGCAAAACCTACTGTAATTACTAATAATTGTTCCACAACCAAGGGAATAATTAATTTTTTTAATGCTTTGTTATCAAATAACATTCCTCACGCCCCCTACAGTTACCTATTATACGCCCATATTCTTTTGAACAAAGTAAATTTCATTTTCTGGAAAAGCAAAAAAACCTCACAAATGAGGTCTAAAAACAAATTATTAGTCTAACAATGCTTAAACAAAGTTATCAATTCTGTTGAGGTCAAGTCTCGATATTCCCCTAAAGCTAATTTTTGATCAAGTTCTATTCCTGCAAAAGCAATTCGTTTAAGTGTACACACTTCATTTTGACATGATTTAAACATTTTTTTAATTTGATGATACCTCCCCTCATTGATAGTTACTAAACAATGGTATTCATCAAGTATTTCCAATAAACTAGGTAAACATTGAACCTTGTGATCAATCACTACACCATCAAAGAATTTTTTAATCAATTCATCTTTAAGCGGAAATTTAGTAGTCACATAATATTTTTTATTAACATGATTTTGTGGTAATAATAATTTTTTTGATAGTGAAGTGTCATTAGTAATTATCAATAGCCCTGTTGTATCAATATCTAAACGCCCTAAACAATAGCAATCTTCTCGCCCAATCAGATCAATTACACACTGATGATATTTATCATGATTTGCACAAAGATAGTCAGCCGGTTTATTCATCATATAATAAACAAATGGCTGGGCATTTAATTGAATATGATGATACATAATAATATCATCCGCCTTTACTGGATAACGAACATCTGTAATTACTTGATCGTTCACCCTAATTTCCCCATGCCTAATCAAGGTTTTACATATCTTGTGATTCCCTAGTTTATTCTTCATTAAAACATAATATAGATCTTTAATTCGACTCACCTCCATTTTAGAACTTCTTTAGCAAACTTTTTAGCTGCCTGGATATCCTTTTTATCAGGATGTCCAAAGTTTTTAAAAATAAAAGCACTTCCTTTACATGAAAACACCGGTCCATAAATTATTCCCTTTTCTTTAAGCTGTGCTTTAACATTAGTAAATTGATCTGTTCCAAAACCGTTAGCAGAAAATAAAATAACCTTCTTAACTTTATTAGCATCAAGTTGTGCTACAAACCTAGTTACTTGTTCAGGAATATTTCCTCCTAAAATTGGACATCCTAAAAATAAAATATCTGCTTTAACATCTTGCACTTGTTTAATATTTTTAGCATCGACTTGAAGTTCGTCAGCAATTGCCTTCGCAATTTTCTTATTATTCTTTTTACTTTTATATATTACTTCAATCATCCTTCTGCCCCCTTTTGACGATTTTTAAAAAATACTTCTAAATGATCGATCCCATGCATTAATTTAATTGATAACTGATAATACTGAGTGATTTCTTCATTACTAAATTCACTAAATAAAGCTTGATGTACCTCATCTGTTAATTCTTCCATATCTTTTCTAAAGCGCAATCCCTGTTTACTCATTACCACACATAACGAACGTGCATCTTTGGGTGACTTCTCTAAAATCACATATCCCTGCTTTTCCAAACTCAGTGCTAATTTTTTTACATTTTGTCGTGAACACCCCATCACTTTTGCTAACATGCTTAAATCAGGAGCATCAGTAAATGAAGTCATCGTAGCCATTAATAACCATTGTTTACTTGTCATTTCATTGTAACGATCAAATATCGCATGTAACTTATTCTCCTGAATAAACACACCCGCAAATAACAGTTTTTTGACCCATTTAGGATCCTGTCCTAATAATTCATAACTTGATTTTTTCATCATTCTCTCCATATCCGTAACTAGTTACTTATTTTTATTATAGTAACTAGTTACCAATCTGTCAATAAACAAATACTTTCATCAGATTATTTCATAATAAAAAGTTATAATGACTTCTCACTATAACCTCTAAAACAGATATTTTAATTTTCGATTGATCTTATTACTTTACAGGGATTTCCACAAGCAACACTATTAGGAGCAATATCTTTAGTCACAACACTGCCTGCTCCAATTACACAGCCATCGCCAATCGTTACCCCTGGTAAAATAACTACATTACCACCTAACCACACATTATTACCAATTTTAATTGGTAGCGCTTGTTCTAAACCAGTATTTCTAATTTTATATTCGGTAGGATGAATAGCAGTATATAGACCACATGAAGGTCCTATATAAACATTATCTCCTAATTCAATTCCACCACCATCCATAAAATAACAATTACTATTAATAAAAGCATTTTTACCAATTTTAATCTTATTTCCATAATCACACATAAAGGGACTTATAAGCTCTATGTTTATAGGTTGATAACCTAACAAACTTGTAATCACTTCTAATCTTTTTTCATAACTGCTAGGTTTTATGTGATCTAGATCAAAACACAAATCTTTAGCTAATACTCTTTGTTTTAATAATTCTTCATCATTATTTGCATCATACCACATTCCTAATTCCATTTTTTCACGTTCTGTCATTTTTATTTCCCCTTTATTCCTTCTTTTAACCATTTCATACTAATCTCTGCACTAGGATACCCTGCAATTAAAATTGCCTGTGCATGTACACCATAATCACCTGTTTGTACCACTGCTTTACAACGATCACGCATTTCATAATATTCAGGAATGTAATGCATCGAATGAATATTTTTCTTTCCCAACAAATCAACCAGTAACTGATAATCTTTTTGATTTACTTCAATCATATCTTCTGTGACGATTGCTCCTTCAAAATCACCACAAGCAACTAGTGTAGTTACTATATCCTCAAAACTTGGTGAACCGGTCACTACTTCTACATCTATATATTCAACACTTGAATCCAGTGGGTATAGGGCTTTACTAGATGTTCCACTGCCAGCATCAGCAATAAATAACATCTCACCATGACGCAGACTAGCAACAACTGCTGCCAAACGTTCATGAAGAATTCTCTTTTTTGGTTTCACACTTATCTCCTTATTTATTAAAAGTCTTTTATTAATTAATAATTATAAGTTATCTAATAAAAAAGTCAACAAATAAAACAACTGTCCTTGAACCGTCCTAATCAAATAAATAGATGAAACAATCAAATTATTAGATTTGAAGTTATCAAAAATAATAACTTCATTTATTATTTAGAAATAAACAGGTTAAGCTATGCAAATATTATTACTATAGTGTTCAGTCTCATATTTCATAATCTTTTTATTTTCTGGTATTGAACATCAAACTGATAAATCTGATGATAATACTGTTCGTCCAACAAACATATAAATCCATATTTCTCTTTCAATTCAAGGAAAGATTTATGATTATTTAGATGTTCTTTGACAATTTCTAATTTATACGCTTTAGCATACTTTTGTCCCCTCAACAATATAAAAGTTCCTATTCAGTGTTTAATTATTTACACTATCTAGGAGGTTTTTACATCAATAACAGTTGTTTTATTTGTCTTGTTTAATGAAACTTTCTCTAATAACTTCCTGTATTCCCAATAAATAATCATTTTCATAATTAGCACAATACGTTAATTCAGGCATAAATTCACTTGGTAAATACTCTAAACAAATCTTCTTGATTTTTAATATATCATCAGCCTCAATAGCTTCACCTGTTAAAATCACGATTGAAGGATTTATTATCGATGCTACACAACATAATGATAAAGCCACATCTTCTGGTGAATAATCAAAGCATAACTGTTCTTGTTTTAGGTATTTAAAAAATGGTAAATATAAGATTTCACCAGCAATACTATTTTCTCCTTCTATTAATTTACCATTAATAACACTCCCACAGCCAGGTCCAGAATTTAATGGAAACGTCACATAACAAAGATCCTTTTTATTATTATGTAAATAGCAGCCATAAGCAGTATAATTCATATCATTTTTAACAACTGTCTTTAATCCTGTAGCCTTCTCGATTTCAGCTTTAAGATTTACATTTTTTAAATTAGGAATATCTGATTCAATTACTATCTCTTTAGAAATTATTGCCGGTACCCCTAAACCAATTATTTGGATTCTCGAATCTTGTGATAAAAGATATTTAATGAATTTTAAAATATCCTCTAATTTTAAATCATTTACTAATTCTTTACCCTGTTTTAGTACACTTGCAAGGGCATCAATGATTTGCCAGCAAAGATAATCTCTGCCTCTTTTTCTTTGTACAAATAAACACAATGAATGAAAATATTCTGGATTCAATCCATATTTTTTAGTAGGACGACCTTTTTTTAAATAAATAATTTCTTTTTCAACAACAGTTCCATTATCCAAAAAATCATTAAGAATCGTTCCTACTGTAGCTACTGTCAATCTTGAATAATTAGCTAGTTCTTTTTTTGTCACTTCTTGATGTCTTAATAACAATTTCAAAATGATTTGATCATTTAAATCTCGTAGTTTTCCAGTTCCAATTCTATTCACATTTATCAGCCCTTTTCAATTATTTTTGATTATATCAGTATTTTTAAAAGAAAAATACCCTTTGTCTCCAAAGGGCTTTTAATTCAAGTACGTCATTAACACATTCATTATTATATGATAAAAATGTCTTTTGGGCAACTGACAAAAAGAGAATATTTAATTTTTTTATTTTTATATTGACTTATAGTTAACTCTAAGTTCTATACTATAAATGTAGAAAAGATAAATACATGAAGGAGGACTTAAAATGAAAACATGGTTAATTACAGGATGCTCTAGCGGAATTGGACGCGGCATTGCTAAAGCGGTATTAAAGAAAGGGGATAATGCTGTTGTTACTGCTCGTGATACAAGTAAAATTGCCGATCTAGTTGATCAATATCCAAATACAGCTTTAGGAGTGGCTCTAGATATTACCAAAAAAGAGAGTATTAGTGCTGCAGTAAAACAAGCACAAGAAAGATTTGGAACAATTGATGTATTGATTAATAATGCTGGATATGGATATCGTTCTTCAGTTGAAGAAGGTGACATAGATGATGTTAATCTTTTATTTAATACTAACTTCTTTGGGCCAATCGAACTAATTAAAGAAGTATTACCACAAATGCGAGCTAACAAAAACGGTGCTATTGTCAACGTATCATCAATTGCAGCGGTTAGATCGGGTGTAGGTTCTGGTTATTATGCTGCTAGTAAGGCTGCTTTAGAATTAATGACTGATGGTCTAGCTAAAGAATTAAAACCGCTAGGAATCAAGGTCATGATAGCACAACCAGGTTCTTTCCGAACTAATTTTTATGATACTTCACTAAAAGGGACTAAAAATAAGATCGATGATTATAACGAAACAGCTGGGAAAACTCGTAAAGAGAATGTCGTTAATCATAAAAATCAACCTGGTGATCCTGATAAAGGTGGTCAAGTTATTGTTGATACAATTGAAAAAGACAACTATCCTTTCCGTCTTCTCTTAGGTAGTGATGCTACCAAGATCGTAGCTAGTGCTTTAGAAGAAAGAATTCAAGAAATCGAAACTTGGAAAAATATTAGTAGTCAATCAGATTTTGAATAGAAGTAAAGCCTCCTAATAACCGGAGGCTTTACTTTGATTCAGTTATTAAAATGTCCAGTACAAAAATGTTCAATTATTTCTAAAACTTCTGTTAATTTATCTGTTTCAATATAAACTTGAGTCTCTTTAACAAATTTATTAATAAAATTATCATCAAAATTTCCATCAGCTTGTCTTTTGAAACTTTCTTTTAATAAATGCTGTGCTGCATCTTGATACTCAGGTTTCACTCTTTTTAAATAATATTCATAAAACTTAGTTTGTCCATCTTTCACATTCCATTCACTCCTTGCATCTATCATTACCACAATTACTTTAATAATACTTAGTAATCTCATTTTTATTCATTGCTTATACATATAAAATCATTTTTCCTAATAAAATACACTCCTTTAAACTAACGATTTTCACAATTTCCAAGATATATTTTTCCATTTTATAAACTAACTTATCTACCTATAATGTAAGTTAACACGAAAAAGCAATAATCCCCGGCTCTAAGACACTAACAATCAAAATCTTCCAGAAATAAGAGAAGACTGCCATGATTAATTATATCTGGCATACTTATCCCAATTTTTCTAATATCTTGGTATTTTATTAATATAACATTTAAAATATCATATATATCTTCTAAAATGGTTCAATTCTTAGTAAGTTCTTCATCAAGAATAATAATATTTTGTTCATCATAAATACGATGCATCAACCAAACCCGCTCACTGATTCTAATGACTGAGATACATAAGATCTTAACACCTTTATGGGTTGCCATTTTCAATGACAAGGGTTCAAGTGATATAACTTTTTCCCTCAATATGATCAATCTTATCTTCAATCAATGTAAGAGCATGTCTAGCATCATATTTAGTAAAAATTTGTGGTGCTTAAAACAATTACATCATAGTGATTTCCTACTGCAAATAGCTTACTATAAGATATCGTAAAGAACTAGTTGTTAATCCACCAGTACAACTGAGCAGTACTCTAATTAGTGGCCGTATAACCATTTTTTATACTCTCTACTATTTTTTCAAATACCCCAATCGTTTGCTTAAGCGTCCTCACTTGAAAATGCAAATAAAAAATGCGCAAACCCAATATCTAGATTTACACATTACTGTTACTTGATTATTCGAATTATAACAACTCAGTTTATTAAAAGCCAAGAAAAGATTATTTTACTAAAATAAAAAAGCCTATACGGCTTAATAAAAAAATAAAAATAGTCACTGATTAAAACAAATAGTGTCAATAGATATTTTAGGGAGTAGTGACTATTTATACAAGTTATCTACCTTGCACTATTATAATCTCTCATGAATGTTAATTTAATATGAATTAATCAACCTTTTTATAAATTATTTTATTTATTTTTGAAATTTAAAAAAGTGCATCTTTTTAAAGATACACTTTTTATTATCAAATTATTCAGCAGCTTCTGCAGCTTGTTTGTTTTGATATCTTTCATAAGCAATTAAGAATGGTGCATAAATTAAGATAGATGCTACGATTGCAATTGCTTGAGATACAGCACCCATGATATTAGCTCCTGTAGTTAAGAAACCATGTAAGATAGGTGGTGTTGTCCAAGGTGTATTGATTACAGCTTTTGGACAGAATCCAATTACAGTTAATACATAACCAAGCATTAAAGTAACGATTGGTGCTAATACAAATGGAATACCTAAGATTGGGTTTAATACCATTGGGATACCAAATGTAACTGTTTCATTGATGTTGAATAAACCTGGTACTAATGAGATACCTGCGATTGTACGGTTATCTTCACGTTTTGAGAAAACTAAGATAGAAATTACTAAACCGATTGTAACCCCAGAACCACCAAATTCACCGAACATTTGTAACCATGCCATTGCGAAAATGTGTAATTCATCGCTTTTTGCATCATTTGTTTTAGAGAATGTTTCGATATTTTCTAACATTAATGGTGTAAATAATGCTTCTTTTACTGCAGATAACATGTTGTTACCATGAATACCTACTAACCAGAATAACATGATAATGATGTAAATGATAATTACACCAGGAACTGTAGCACCGATAGCACCTAAAGGTCCTTGGATATAAGTTGAAATTACGTCATTTAAATATAATCCAGTAGCTAATTCACATCCACGTCCAATTAACGCAATGATTGCTAAAGTAATTACAGCTGGAATTAAAACTTCGAATGCACGAGCAACACCTGGAGGTACTGTTTCAGGCATTTTTAATTTTAATCCTTCTACTTTACGTAATGCACAGAAGATTTCTACTGAAACAACCCCAACGATCATCCCTGTAAATAAACCTGTTGCTCCTAAAGCACCACCAGCAACACCTGTAAATGTTTGTAATGCTCCATCAGCTGTTAATGATAAAGTTTGTTTAGCAGTATCTACTAATGCATAGTTAGCCCATCCACTTTGAGTTACTGATAACCAACAAGCAAGTCCTAATAAACCTGCGAAGTATCCAGTTTCACCATTTGATTCCCCGATTTCTTGAGCGATACCAAAAGTGATTCCAACTGTGATACAAGAAATTGTTGCGAATTGCATTGCTGCAAACGCTGGGTTAATTACTTCTAAAGCCATGATAGGTTCCCAGAACATACCTAACCCTGAATCTGCATTAACTAATACGTTACACCATAAAACCCCGATCGCACCTGCGATAGTCAAAGGCATGAATGTTTGGAACGCATTTTTAATTGCAGATAAATACTTATTTTGCCCACACCACGCACCAACGCGGCCAAGGACATCTGCCATTTTGTCCATAATTCTTTTCCTCCCTTATTGACTACCTAATAATAGCAAAGGGTGAAATACTTGGAAACGCTTTCCCCACATTCTGTAAGAGTCTTACAATTTTTTTAAAATATTTAAAAATGATATGTAAATTTATTACATATCATGATCTGTCTTTTTTTCATATTTTTGTTCACAATTTATCTTTCTAATTAAGTTAGGATAATAGTCTTTTTGAAATAAGATTGAAAAGATTAGATCCATTAAATAATCACTACTTAACTTTGAAGAATAGGTTTCTATTTTCGAAACAATATTTTCTTTACTACACATTGTTAAGCAATAATTCGCCCGTTTTCTTAAATAACTATCATTTATTGAAGTAATTGCAATAATAGTTCCCTTATTATCCACAATCCGATCAACTATCGTTTTTATTTCATGACTCTCACCAGAATAAGATATCACGATTGCAACTGTATTTTTATTTACAAATAAAGAACGCTTATCTTGATCATTTGGTGAAGATTTAAAATTAACAAAGTGATCGATCGAAATCATCCGATGCTCGAATAATAGTCCCGAAAGATACGAAGCTCCAACAGCAAAAATATCAATAACTGATGTTTTTAATAACTTTTCAATTACTTGATTAAGTACATCATAGTCGAGTAATGCTTTAGTCGCCTCAATCGTATCTTTATATAACTCGCCTAACTGATTTGTGACTTCTTGAATACTATCATTCTCTTTAAAAGGTCGATTGTAATCAACATCAGTTTGATAACTAGTTAAAACTGATGAAGCAAAATTGATCTTAAAGCTATTGTAGTTTTTTTCACCCAGTTTCTTGCAAAAACGACTGATTGTCGCTGTTGAAGTAAAAGTCGCCTCAGCTAACTCAACTAAACGCATATTAGCCACTTCTTCTTTATGATCAATTATATAGTTAGCAATCCCTTTTTCAATGTCACTAAATCCTTTTTTGTATTCCAGTTTTGATAATAAACTCATAAACTACCCCCGAATTACTTTATAAATATTGTCCCAAATTTTTTTCCATTATAACACTAATAAGGGCATGTTAGTCTTTTTTAACACTATTTTAACACTATTCTTTTTTGATTTTTCTAAAATAAAAAAGCCCTTTTGGACTTTTCATCATTTAGATTAAATAGTCACTAAATTAAAATATGAACTGTCAATAGATATCTTATGAGAGTAGCGACTATTTCTACAAGCCAACTAGCCTGTGGAAATATAATACTCCATTGTTTTATAAAAAAATATAAATTTATATAATTCAGGATAGTATTTTCAAAATTAGCAATTTTAAATATTAAATTATGAAAATTTTTTACATAATTTATTTTTTATTTTCAAAGTCAATTACTTTTAAAGCAGTAGTAACATTACTTTGATAATCCTTTACAAGTAAAGACACAAAAATGACATCTAGAACATACATTGTTGCAGTAAATGATGTAATCACTTCTAAACTAAGGATATCTTGTGACGAGTAAACATTGAGGTAAATATCACAATAGTTTTGTAATTCACCCTTTTTACCACCAATTGCAATAACATAGATTCCTGCCTTTTTTAAATATTTAGCAATCTTGATCATCTCACTATTATTGCCAGTAAAAGAAATAAGTATGGCTACACATTGACGACTATTTTTTTGTGATAAAATGAAATGTTCGTTGATTCCACTATGTGCATCGCACTCTTTTCCTAAAGTCATGATTTTAAAAGCAGCTTGACTGGCAATCGTATAACTAATTCCTGTTCCATAAATAGAAATACGTTTAGCTTGAGATAAACGATTAATCACCTGAATCATTTTATTTTGATCTAAATCCAGCCTTGTCTGTACTATTGATTTATCATAAATAGTTGGGATAACTTTAACAATATCTTGATATGTACTGTTTTCATCAACCGGTTCATCTTTTAAAAGACTACTAATTCGACTTAATTCATTATACTCAAATTCAACCTGGCGTTTAAATTCTTGATAACTATTAACCTCCAGCTTTTTACAAAGACGTATTACTGTAGCCTTACTCGTATAAGTTTCTTTTCCTAATTCTTCCACTGATAATTGATATAACTGTTCAGGATGTTTTAAAACATACTCTGCAATTAGCTTTTCGCTATTAGTAAAGCGTTTCCTCTCCCTTAGCTTCTCTAAGATCATCACTATCACCTCATCTTTTCCTATTATGACATAGATATCAAGATGAAACAAATTTGAACTAATCAATTATCTTTTTATTAATTAAAATAAAGGAGATTGAAAATCCTCCTCCATTTTACAAAACAGCTAAATATCATTTAAACTTTCACCGTTCGTTGCAATAACTTTTTGATACCACCAAAAACTCTTCTTGGGATAACGCGCCAACGTTCCACTAAAATCATCATGCACATCAACATAAATATAGCCATAACGTTTAGATACTTGACATTTTGTATTAGCAACAATATCGATTGGACCCCAACTTGTATAACCGAGTACTTCTACACCATCTTTGATTGCTTCTAAAACCTGCTTTAAATGCTCTTTTAAATAATCAATACGATAATCATCATTTACTGTATAACCATATTGTTCATCTACAACCAAAATATCCTTTGCTCCAAGACCATTTTCAACAATAAATAACGGAAGCTGATATCGATCATAAAATTGATTAAGAATATATCGCAACCCTTTAGGATCAATCTGCCAACCCCATTCAGATTCTTTTAAATAGGGATTTTTAACTCCGCTCATTACATTTCCCCGAGCTTGTTGATTAAGTTTCTCATCAGCTGTAGCACAATAACTCATATAATAACTAAAAGAAATAAAATCGACTGTATTTTTTAAAATTTCTTCATCTTCTTTCGTGATTTCTAAATGAATATGATTTTCTTCAAAAAAACGTAGCATGTATCCTGGATATTTTCCCCTAACATGGACGTCAGCAAAGAATAGTGACTCCCGATCACGTCGGACTGTTTCCTGAATATCTTCAGGCTGCGGGGTCAATGGATAGATTGGACTCCCTGCAATCATACAACCAATTTTAAAATTCGGATTGATTTTATGAGCTATTTTTGTTGCTTGAGCACTTGCAACAAACTGGTGATGAATTGCCTGATATAAAACTTCGGGATTAATTTCATCAGCTTTTCCTTTAATCCCACCACCATTAAAGGGGGCATGAAGAATAACATTTATTTCATTGAATGTTAGCCAGTACTTAACCTTATTACAATAACGTTCAAAACATACTTGAGCAAAGTTAAGATAAAAATCAATTACTTTACGATTCACCCATCCTCCATAATTAGTCGCTAGATATAAAGGCATCTCGTAATGTGATAATGTAACTAGGGGTTGTATTCCATATTTAGCTAATTCATCAAAAACATCATCGTAAAACTGTAAACCCTTTTCATTAGGAACCGTCTCATCACCATGCGGGAAAATACGGCTCCATGCTATCGATAAGCGTAATACTTTAAATCCCATCTGAGCGAACAATGCAATATCTTCTTTATAGCGATGATAAAAGTCAATTGCATTTTTCTTTAAATAATTATCTAATGGCGGAATTGCTTCATTACCAAATACCCCTTCAGGCAAAGCATCAGCCGTTGAATAACCTTTGCCATCTTCTAAGACTGCGCCTTCACACTGATTAGCCGCTATTGCACCACCCCATAAAAATCCTTTAGGAAAATTTTTTTCTACCATCTTCATGACTACACCTCTTGCAATTTATTTAGTGCAAAAGTCAATACCGCTTTTCCATCCATCTTGCCATAATCGCGCATATCTATTAAATATGCTGGTACTCCATTAGCATCATCCGCAATACTTTTTTCTAGATAACGCACCTGTGGTCCTAAAAGAATAACATCTGCATCTTGGCTGTGATTTTTTACTTCTGTTGCTCCGACTGCCCAGATTTTTGTTTCAATTCCTTTTTCCTGTGCTGCTTGTTCCATTTTTGTAACTAATAGACTAGTTGACATTCCACCAGCACAACATAATAAAATTCTTATCATTTTAATTTTCCTCCATCTCATCAATTCTTTCAATTTTAAAAATTACTGGTCTTGTCCCATCACTACAACAAGCAATCATCATCTTTTCATCATTAGTCCAGCCTTTCATAATTGAGCCACCTTGCAAAGCTGCATAAATATAGCGACTGACGGCATCCCAAGCCTCACTGCAAAACTTTCCATTCATCATATTCCAAAAATCATCTTTGCCATTACCACGCTCCAAAATAAATTCCTGTCCCTCTTTAAACAATGGACATTTACCAACTTGCGGATCCGCTAAATATTGATCCGCTAAATCTTGATAATACTCTCTTCGTAATACCGTAATTTTACACTTAGACATCTGTTTGCTCCTTTCAAATCCTTTTTTCTACACTTTTAATTTAACATCAGAAAATAAAAGAAACAACAGGCTCGTAAACTGTTGTTCCAGTGTTTCATTTATATATTATTTTTATAATTTATTTTGATACTTGTGGTCCACTAAAGGCATTTTTTAATCGTTCTAAAGCTTCTTTTAAGACCCAAGTAGGGCAAGCGATATTAATTCTTTCAAACCCTTCTCCTTCTTGACCGAAGACATATCCCTCATCTAAATATAGATCAGCAGCAATCATTTTCTTCTCTAATTCTAGATAGTCATAACCTAAATTTCTAAAGTCTAGCCAAGCTAAATATGTTCCTTCTAATGGATATACTGTAACTGATGGAAAATTTTTCTTGATAAAGTCTACCAGTATGTCATAGTTATGATGAATCAATGTCTTAAATTCAGCTAACCATGCATCTCCTTTAGTATAAGCTAACCGTGTTGCTTCAAAAGATAATGTGTTTAATGTAAAAAATCCTTTTTTCTCTTGTTGCGCAATAAATTTAGCTCTTAATTCTTTATTCTTAATAATAATATTAGATCCTTGCAAACCTGCAATATTAAAACTTTTACTTGGTGCTGTACATGTTACAGTAATATCTCCAATCACTTCACTTAAAACAGCAATTGGATAATGTGTATACCCCGGCATAGTTAAATCTTCATGAATCTCATCACTAAGAATTATAATTCCATTATTTAAGCAAATATCCGCAATTTTTTCTAGCTCTTCTTTTGTCCATACACGCCCTACAGGATTATGAGGATTACAAAGAATCAATAACTTTGTATTTGCTTGTTTTGCAAGTTCTTCAAATTTATCAAAATCAATTTGGTAACTATTTTCATGATTTATTAAAGGACATCTTTGTACTCGACGATTATTTAACTCAATTGCCCGATAGAAAGGATAATAAACTGGCGTAAAAATAATTACTCCGTCATTTTCTTCAGTAAATGCAGTTACCCCATCGCTTAACGCTGGTACTACACCATTAGATAAAACGATCCATTCTTTTTCAACTTGATAATTGTGTTTATCCTTCATCCAGTTAATTACTGCATCGTAATAAGCTGCTGTTCCATTTGTATAGCCAAATACAGGATTATTCTGCATAAATTCAAGCATCCCTTCAGCAATCTCTGGTGCTAATTTCAAATCTAAATCAGCGACTGAAAGTGGAGCTATATTTTTAGCAACTGCAGGATTATGATCTTTCATCCCGTTCCATTTAGCAGAACCATTTTGACTCCGATCAACTAATGTTTCAAAATAATATTTCATTTCTCTACCTCCATTATTAAGCACCTATATAGTTAAGTACCTTAATAATAGTATACTCTCACAATTTATAAAGTCAAATAAAAAGAATCATAACGATTCTTCATTGTCTTGTGCATATTCTTTATTTAAAGCTCTTTGAACCTTAATATAAATATCTATTTCTTCATTGCTAAAACTAATTAAATTCTTAAAATAACGTTTCATAATTTTCTTATCAAACTGACCATGTAAATCAAAAATCTGCCTCCCGCCAACCGTTAAGTATAAATTATACTCACGATTATTATGAGGATTCTTGGTTCTTGAAATTAATCCTTTTTGTTCTAGCTTCTTTAAAATTTGACTGCTGGCACTTAATGTTTTTTTTAATTCTTTAGCAATCATCGAAGCATTTATTCCAGGGTGATTTCCAATTATTGCAAGAGTGTGAGTTTCTACTGGATAAAGCATCACTTTGCCAAATTGTCGAGGTTTACTATCATATTCTTGTATTAAATCATAACTTTCGTCAATTACTTTAATCATATTATCAAATCGCTCTTGATCCACAAAAATCACCTCAGGTATCATTCTATCAAATAATAACCAATGTTGCAAACAATCATAAAAAGACTGGTTTTACCAGTCTTTAAAGGATTACATTAAATGTGATTCTTTGGTTGTGTATTCTTGAACTACTTTTTGAATCTTTTGTGGAGTTTCTGGTTCTAATGGATACCAGCCTTTAGAATACATAAGATCAAAGACCTCACGTTGAATCTGATATACCTCTTTTTGAATATCTATTAATTTATTTGCTAGTTGTTGATGAGAGCATTCAATGATAAAAGTCGTATAATCACTTAATAATGATTTTAAACATAATAGAACATCATTGATTCTATCATAATCATTAAACGTATTTTCATTTGGTAAAATTGGTTGTTTCGTTGGATTTGAATAATTTTGATTATCCATTTAAACACCCCAATAATTCACTATAATGATTTTTAATTGTGCTATTAACACGTCCTAAAGTCATCTTAATATCATTATCTTCAACACTTTCTTCGTAAGCCTTTAACTTCTTCGATAATACATATAAACTATTCAATTGATCATTAAAAGAGCCACTATCTTTAGTAGATATCATTTTTGGTGGTTGATTCATAAAATTCCTCCTTCAATAATATTTTGGTTCTTTTATAAAACAATTATGCATAATCATATACAAAAGATTAAAATAAAAATATTTTTTATTTTCTACTTATAAATTTTTCAAATCTGACTAATACTAGAGTATCTTTATTAAAAAATAAAAAACATTATTATCTTCAATAATGTTTCTTTACCAAATTAACAGCCCTAAATTTTTATCCTGCTACTTTTATTTTATTTTCAATATATGCCATTACTGCTTCTTTAGGGATATTTAATACCGCTGCAAATTCTTGATGCAGTAGATCTTCTGCTTCTTTTTTGTACCGCTCATCAGTTTGACTTAATCGCTTATTTTGTAACAATAAATTTTTTTGCTTTGCTTGAAGATTACAAATCAATTGAATCAAGCCATCACAAGTATATTGACTTATCGTTTCTTTGTAATAATCTGTTAATTGTCTTAAATTTTGATTTTCAATAATCTCTTTTTGTACTTTAGGATGTCTGGTCAATAATCGTTCTAACTCCTCTATCGAAATCAAATGACGCATATATACTTGCGTATCAATTGGCACATACGTCTTACCGTCCATAAAAATAGGATTTAAAGTATAATACTTTCGGGAATTGGGCTGCTTACCAATACTAATTACTCCAATATTTTCAATCCTACAAACACTTTGATTACCATATATAATCAAATCTCCTTTTTCATACACATAACCACCTAGCTTTCTATTAAGTATATGCTTAATATATCTATTATACCGCACTATTAGTTACTATATGCAAAAGTAATTAAAATATACTAAATTTTCTTTTTTATGCAGCTAAAGACTACATCTTTTTATATTTGATTTTACTATTTAAATCTTGTTAATAATTTCAACAGTTTTACATGTTTCGTATATCATTAGGGCTTGCTTTAGCAATGATGGTGACAGTATTTTTTAGCTAAAAACCTTTATTGTTGTAATATCGTTAATCCAACTAGAATTTGTTAAAACAGTAAGATAGATTGACCATCGTTTAATTGGTATTTCACTTTCCATTCAATATTTTATTCCTAATGAAGATACTATTTTAGTTGAAATATTATTAGGTACTTCGGTTTATTTTTACCAGAATATAAATATAAATAAATTATCAATATTGACAGTGCGCTAAATATATCGATCGATGGTTCTTTTAGATACTAAAACAGCAATAGAAAATCAACTTATTAGTTTAATCAGTGAAATATTTATTTCATGACCAAACTAATATTATCTACTAACTAAAAAATGCAGACCATTGTTTGCCTACATTTTTTGTGCATATTCTTTTACTATTTTAGAAATCAAATTTAACAAAGCTTCTTCGTCATTAACTTCATAATCAGGTTTAATATCCATTGCTTTAAGTCCCTTTTTATTTAACCAAATACATTTCCAATTAGCATTTTTGGCCCCAATCACATCATTTTCATAAGAATCACCGACATAGATACAATCTTTATCCGTAATTAAATTAAATATCTGTGGATCTGGTTTTGAATAACCAACAACCGATGAAATGTAGATATCCTCGAGAGCAACCCAGTTGCTCATCTTTAGTCTACGTAATTTTTCCATTTGATGACAAGCAGGTCCATTAGTAATTATCCCTATTCCTATATGATTATCTTTTAATAAATCTAATATATCTTTGATTGCATTACTAGTTGTAATGTCTTGTTGATATACATAATATTTTGTTTGAAATGCTAAAGCATGTGCTTCATCAATTTCAAGATAATATTCTTTTAAGGCTGCTTGGATACGATAGATATACATTTCATTTATTGTAACTTGACCAGACTGGCTTGCCTCAAATATTTTATCACTATATTTACGAAATTTGATAAAAATTTGATATATAGGCAAAGTCTTTATTTTAGGAAATATTTCAATAAATGCCTTTTTAAATGGAATGAACTGATCATATAGCGTGTCATCAACATCAAAATAGAATTTCATCTTTTTACCGTTTATAATTTATTAATCATTTTTACAACATTATCTACTGTAAAACCATATCTTTTAAACAGTTCATCAGCAGGTGCTGAAGCTCCGAAGCTATCCATTGTTATATATTTGCCTTTTAAGCCAACAAACTCTCCCCAGGACATTCTTGAACCCGCTTCAATTGCGATTCTCTTTTCTATACCTGGCGGCAGGATACTTTCTCTATATTCCCGGCTCTGCTGTTTAAATATATCCATACTCGGCATACTTACTACCCTTATCGCTTTGCCTCTGATCCGTTTCTTTGCTTCTACTGCCAATGTCACTTCTGATCCTGAGGCTATGATGATTATTTCCGGTGTTCCTTCACACTCATCAATAACATATCCTCCTTTTAATGCTTCTCGGCTAGATCCTTTGATCTGTGGTAGATTTTGTCTTGATAAAACCAGTGCTGTTGGTGTTGTTTTTGATGTCATCGCCAGATACCATCCAGCATTAGTCTCCTGTGCATCGCACGGTCTAAACACATTGAAGTTCGGCATCGCTCTCAGCATCGTCAGCTGTTCTACCGGTTCATGAGTTGGACCGTCTTCACCTACACCGATACTGTCATGCGTCAATACATATATCAATGGCAGATTCATCAAAGCTGACAATCTAGCCATCGGTTTGACATAGTCGCTGAATACAAAGAACGTTGATACAAAAGTCTTCAATCCACCATAAAGCATTATTCCGTTTCCAATCCCTGTCATCGCCTGCTCTCTTACTCCGTAGTGTAAATTCCTTCCCCTGTAATTCTCGGCACTAAAGTCTCCTACTTTATTTAAATATGTTTTTGTAGATGGTGCTAAGTCTGCTGAACCACCCATGAAATTTGGAAATAGTTCCTTTATCCGGTTCATCGCAGTTCCCGACAAATTTCTTGTTGATTCAGGTTTATTTTCAAATTTCCAGAATTCCACATCGTTTTCAAGTACTTTATTATAGTCCACCTCAAAATACTGCTTCCATAATTTTTTCATCTCTGGATATGTTACCAGATAGTCATCAAACATATCCTTCCAAATCTTATAGATTACCTCGCTGCGTTCCTGCTGTTTTGCTGTATTGAGATAAACTTCCTCATCTATCGCAAATGTCCTATCCTCATCAAGTCCCAGTGTCCTTTTTAATTCCCTGACATTTTCTTCACCCAGTGGCTCTCCATGTGCACTGGCTTTTCCCTCTTTAGCCGGACATCCTTTTCCAATTCTGGTTTTCACTTCAATAAAGGCCGGCTTTTGAGATACCCTAGCTTGATTTATCGCACTTAATATTTCGTCAAGATCGTCTCCATCTTCAACCGTGAATGTATCAAAACCAAATGCCTTCATTCTTCCCTGAACATCTTCTCTAAAGGCAATATCCGTGCTTCCTTCAATCGAAATATTATTTGAATCGTATAAAACGATCAGTTTCTCCAGTTTTAAAGTGCCTGCAAGTGAAAATGCCTCTGACGAGATTCCTTCCATCAGACAGCCGTCACCGCCTAGTACATAAGTAAAGCTGTCAAATACTGGATATCCCGGTCTATTAAAAATCGCTGCCAAGTGTGCCTGGGCCATTGCCATTCCTGTTGCCATAGCCATCCCTGCTCCCAATGGTCCTGTCGTTGCCTCGACCCCTACAGTATGTCCGTATTCAGGATGCCCCGGAGTCAGTGAATCAAGCTGTCTAAACTGTCTTAGATCCTCTATCGTTAATCCATAGTTATACAAATGAAGCAGACTATAAAGCAGTGATGATCCATGTCCTCCCGACAAGATAAAGCGATCCCGGTTGACCCACTTCCGATGTGTTCCACTATGTTTCATGACCTTTCCCCATAAGATATAGGCCGCCGCCGCTGAACCCAAAGGCAGTCCCGGATGTCCTGAATTTGCCTTTTCAACAGTATCAGCGCATAATGCTCTAATGGTACTGACTGTTTTTCTATCAACTGCTTCCATATTAGCCTCCAAATACTGCTCGATAGTCTTTTTGGAATTTTTCAATCCCCTCAGCAGTCAAAGGATGTTTCAGCATTTGTTCAATAACACTGTAAGGAACAGTTGCCAGATCCGCTCCGGCTTTAGCACATTCGATAACATGACAGGCGTTTCTGACACTGGCTGAGATGATCTGCGCTTTGATATCATGCGTTTTGAATATTGCGGCAATATCTCTGATCAGCTGCAGTCCGTCCATCGAGATATCATCGATTCTTCCAACAAATGGAGAAACATAGGTTGCTCCGGCTCTGGCTGCCAGGATTGCCTGCGGAACATTAAAAATCAATGTCAGATTTGTTTTGATCCCTTCACCGGACAGTACCCGGCATGCCTTCAAGCCCTCAGCAGTAGTTGGAAGCTTAACAACCATATTCTTATGGATTTTTGCAATTTCCCGGCCTTCTTTGATCATGCCTTCAGCATCAACAGTTGTGGCTTTGACTTCTCCGCTGATAGGACCGTCAACAATTGCAGCAATCTCCTTAATTACCTCATTAAAGTCTCGACCTTCTTTAGCAATAATAGAGGGATTGGTAGTAACACCGCAAATAACCCCCATATCATTTGCTTTTTTTATTTCTTCGACATTAGCCGTATCTAAAAAAAATCTCATTTTATTTTTCTCCTTATATATATTGTGATAACACTTCTTTTTCACATTCATTAATAACTTTTATAATATTATTCTGGTTATTACATGATTCCAGCTTTTCAATCAGCTTTGCATCATTGACCATTCGCATTAATTTAACAATTGCAGGAATATGTTCTTTTTTATCTTTACTCGCTAAACAAAAGATAACCCTAACTTGTTTATTATCGAACCATACGGGTTCATCAGTTACAATCAGACTCATTGAACTTATTTTAACCGATGATGTGTTCCCACTATGAAATAACGCAAATTTACTATCTGTTACAGCATAAAACCCTGATTCCTTAATGACACTCATCAAGCCTTCATAATATTCAGATTTAATACATCCATGTTGTATTAAAATATCAGTTGAAAGTTTGATTGCATCTTTCCAATTGCTAAATGATTTAACATAACGAATACAATTTTCACCTAATAAATCACTTATATTATAGTATTTCTTAGGAATCCTAACATCTTTATAGCCAAGTTCTTCTTTAATTATTTCAAGTACTTTTTCACGCTCAGGAGAATTTAAAAATCCCAATCTTTTTTCAATTGCAATATAATTCGTTAAAACATTCTTTTTTCTAATTCCCACCGCTTCTAATTTATTATGATCATGATTATCAAAAATTGCATTTACAACAATCAAAGTTTTTTTTACTGGGAGGATTAACTTTGACGTTGAAATAACAATATCTATTTGCTCCCATTTCTGATAATGCTCTAGATCATACGCTGGAATACTATCAATCACTTGAACCTGATATTCATTTCTTAGAGTATCTTTTAAAAGTGCTGTAGCGCCAAAACCTAAGCCACATATTAGTAAAATATTTTTATAGTCATTTGCTCTTAATCTTTGAATACTTGCAATAAAATGAATAGTAATATAAATTAATTCTTCTTGACTGATCTCTTGTAACGGTTGAATACTCAATACAATTGATTTTAAAACTTCAAATACATATTCATAACTTTGTGGAATCACTGTTTGACTTAACTCATAAACTCGAATATTATTTTTTATTCGTTCCAACATCGGTGCCACATGATTCAATAATCCTTTTATTAAAATCATATCCCGTAAAAAAAATACTCCTAACTCATCAGACATCATTGTCACAAGTTGAATTATAATATCTTCAGTCATTATTAAATCCAAATTGATATCAACCTCACCATATTTATTAGTATAACTAGAATAACTCATAATTAGTTTTTTTTGATTATCATCTAATTGTTTATTAATTATCATTTCCAGTTCTTGGAGTGAATAATCTTCTACATCAATTTTTTTAGGACAAGATGGCAATTGCTTCTCTTTTATAATATACCAGCAAGTAGTTAATATATTTGCTACATACCAATCAAACGAATCATCACTAAAAGTCCAACTCATCATTTTCATTTTATTAGTGATCCAGTCATAAATATGAAGAATATCAAAATTATAGATTCTATATAACAATTTCATTAATTCTAATTCAAATGTATTATATTCAGAAAGTTTATTACTAAATAAATAGATATATTTTTTTAACTCATTGACCCTTAAAGGATATCCCTTATGATCATCTTCAATTAAATGAAAATGACGATTATAGACTAGCGATAGACCATACTGATTAAATTCTTTAATAAGAGTATCCAAATCATTTTGAATTGAACGACGCGATACTTGAAATTTTTCACTTAACTTTTTAATATTTAGACTATGAACATCAAACATAATAATAAAACGTAATAATTGCATCCTCTCATCAGCTGAAAAAATAAATTCACTATCTTCTAATAAAATATTTAAATCTAAATCAATTGGGACAATTAATTGTCCTTTAGAACGCTTTTCAATTTCAGACAATCCTTTTAAACTCAAAGCATCGTTAATACAATCTATGTCGTAACGTACATTACGTTCTTTAAGATCTAAAGCATTGCCGATTTCTTTATAACTAGATTCTTTTTTTTGATTTAAAAATCTAATAATTTTAAACATTCTAGCACTAATCATCCCAATTTCCTCCGTTTATTTTTCTTCTTTTTCTGCTATATCTAAATTTGGCTTTGTAAAATGTAAGATTGCTGCGGATACTAATACTCCTACCAGCATCGCTAATACATACCATAATTTGCCATTGACTACTGGTAAAATAATCAAACCACCATGAGGAACTAATGCTTCGACTCCATTCATCATCCCTAGTGCCCCACCTACTGCACTACCAATAATAATTGCTGGTAAAACTCTTTTCATATCTTTTACCGCAAAAGGAATCGCTGCTTCAGTAATTCCAATCGTTCCCATGAATAATGCCGATATTCCTAAATTCTTATCATCTGCACTATATTTTTTACGATCAATAAAAGTAGATAAAGCTAATGCTAATGGCGGAATTGCACAAGCAATTCGATGAGCACCATTTGGAGCATAAACACCTTCTGCCATCAACGCAAGAGTAAATGCCGTTGCCGTCTTATTAATTGGTCCACCCATATCAACTGCTGTCATTGCACCAATGATTGCACCTAAGAGAACTGCATTTCCTCCTTGCATTCCACTTAAAAATTTAACAAGCCAGTCCATACAAGCTCCAATCGGAACAGAAATAACGTAAATATAGATAATTCCTAAAATAAATGTTGTAAAAATAGGAACAATTAAAATAGGCATGATTGTTTTAATCGTATTTGAAACTTTCCATGTTTTACACCAACGAACTAAATAACCAGTTGCTAACCCTAAAATCATTGCGCCTAAGAATCCTGTTTTAACCTCTGATTCACCAATTGGATTATTTGCTACATATCCTAAGATCATCCCTGGAGCTATCCCAGGTTTTCCAGCCAATGAATAAGCGATATACCCAGATAAAATTGGAATCATCATAGCAAAACCAGCTGATCCTAAATCATTTAAATTTTTCATGAAAGGATTAGTTACTTCCATTCCAGTATCCGTTGCTGTCCCTGTTGCTAAAGCAACCGCTAATAGAATCCCACCAACCACAACTGAAGGAAGCATATACGAAACCCCAGTATTAAAGGCTTTTTGAATATCTTTCCATACTTTATTATTTTTCATAACTTCTTCTCCTATAAGTTTTCTGCTTGATCTATAACCCTAACGGCATCTTTAATTACATCCCCAGGTTCGACTTGAATTACTTTACCAGCATCTTGTTTTTCTTCAAAACGTTCTTCACCATCGATCCCCACTGCAATTGCCAAAATAACAGCATCCGCTTCATCAATTTCCTCTTGTTCTAATTCGTTTTCAATCCCCATACTTCCTTGAGTTTCTACTTTTACTTCGTAACCACGATTACGACATTCTTTTTCAATTGCTTCTTGAGCCATGTACGTATGCGCAATACCGGTTGGGCATGCTGTAACTGCAACAATTTTCATATTCATTTCCTCCTATAATTGTTCATTGATTGCATTTAATGCACGATATGCATCTTCAACATCTTCTACTTCAATCAATTGCTTTCTAAAATTATCATCTAAAAGTCTTCTACTTAATAAAGAAATAAATTTAAGATGAATATTATTTTGATTATCTTGGGGCACGCCTATAAGGAAAATCAATTGGACTGATTGTTTCTCATCATGATTCCAATGAAATGCATCCTTTATTTGAACAAATCCAATAAAAGCACGATTAACAGTATGACTAATTCCATGAGGAATTGCAATTTGGTAACCAATTGAAGTTGAAGCCATTTCTTCTCGTTTATAAACCGCTTCTTTAAAATCTTTTTTACTATTAATTAAATCTAGTTTAATAGCCTGATCTGATAATAATTCAATAACATCATCTTTAGTCGATAAAGCTTGCTTTAAGAAGACCATTTCCTTATGAATTGCTTTTTCCTGCATAATCATTCCCCTTATCCTTTTTTACAAGCAAGCATCTTTGATGTTAATCCTTCCATATTAAAACATCTAACATGTTTTTGCATTTCTTCTTTTAGTTTTTCAATAACAAATCTTTTTCCATCAATTTTAATGCTTGCTAAGTTTTCATATAATTTATTAATTTCTAATGCTACTTTAGGTTTAGAATAAGTATAATGACCGCATAATTCTGTAATTTGTAATGTTGTTTGCTCATCTAAATTATCTAAATCCGACATATCTACTTCATCAGTAAGCCATTTTTTCCATTTCATTGAATGAATTGATTCATACTTAATAACATTTTCTAAATTTGATGGCTCTTTAATCATATTAAATTTAGCAAACTGTTTTTCTACTTCAATTAACTCTAATAAAGCCATCGTTTCAATCGTTCCAAAAGCTGGAGCAACATTCATTGCTGTGATATTTAAAGGTAAATGTGCTAGTAATTTAGCTTCACTTAAATAATCACCATTATGTTCCTTTAATCCTACTCCATATTTAGTTGATATTGCACTTAATTCTAAAGAATTTTCATAACTGAAATTCCCAACATTTTTAGTTAAACGTGTTAACGTTCCAGTTTGACCAACGATAAAAATTGGCATTGGTAAATCATGTTCTTGAGTATAAGATTCAATTCTTTGGATAAAATTTTCATAGCGATCCATCGAAGTTAAACCACCACTTGTTTCTTCTGTCCCTACTTCATATGCAATTTCACGTTCAATTCCATATTCTTTTCTAACTTGCTCACAATACTCAATTAATTCTATAGTACGATTAAAGACAACATCTATATCCACTACTTTACAATATTCATCAGGATCCTTAGTTGGATCAATATGTAATAAATCAAAACCATTTAAAATATCTTCTTTATATGACTCTTTGGCAATTGCCATAGCTTCATCTTCCGGTAAATGATCTGCTCTTTCTTTATCTCTTTGCCATGGTCCACCATGATCACGGCATAAATAATAGACATTATCATAATTAATTTCTTGCGCAATCTCTTCGATTTTTTCTTTGAATAACTTTTGATCACTGTTGAATACATATCCACCACCAAATTTATATGCATCAACTTGATTACGACTTGCAATATACATTAATGGAAAATCTTTTTCTTTTGAAATTTCTAAAGATGCCCGTAAAAAATTTTCAGACATAGGTCCAATCCCAAGTAATGTATGTTTTTCTCCTTTTGAATTAATTACATAATTAACTGCTTCTCTAATTGTAACTTTTTTATTCATTTTTATCTTCTCCTCATCATTTAGCAATTAATCAAATGTCGACTTTTGATTTATGAGATAGGTATTTGTTTCTATCTACACATATATCATATTCAATTAGTCACAATGACATAAGATAAAACAAATGAAAGAAAAAGTTACAAAAATTGCACCCTATTGTTGATTAAGAAAAAATAGAATTTAAACTCAACTAGAGCATAAATTCTATTTTTTTAAATCAGCATCGCTGCTAATAATAAATAATTAATTTTTCTTCATATAAAACTACTATCTTTTAATCTTGATGACATAATAATAGCGTACCTAATAACATATATTCTTGGAGATAATCAATTAAAACAATTTCAGGAATATAATCTTTAGGAATATATTTAGCTACCTCTTTTTTCAATTCTTCAATATTAGTAATTAAAAAACAACATATAACAATAATTTGCGGATCTAAAAAACTGATTATTGATGTAACAGTTTTAGCCATTGCTTCAATGGCTCCTTCTGGTGTTTGATGTAATTCTAAAACATCTTTTGAATATGATAATGGCAAATATTGTATTTCTCCAGCTACATGATGGTGTCCAGCAATCAAACGATCATTTACAATATGTCCTGCCCCTGAGTTCGAACTAACCGGTTGAAAAACAAATGACAGTGATGAACAGTTTTCTTTAGAACTATAATAGCCTAAAGCAATTGTATTAGCATCATTACTAAAAACAAATTTTTGCGAATATTTCAAAGTAAAATCATGAGTAATTGAAATTTTCTCTAGCCCCTTTATACTCATTGAGATAATCTGATCACCACCTATAATTCCCGGAGTCGATAATCCAATAACTTTAATATCTACATATTTAGCCAGCATGCTATCGATTACATCATAATAATCTTGGATTGATAAAGTAGGTTTGATAATTTCATTATTTTCTAAAATACTATTATTTTCATCATATAAACGGTACACAATATGAACACGATTACTATTCCTAATTAAAGCAAGACACAATGTTTTAACACCACTAGGCTGCATATTTTTAGCTTTCAACGGTTTATGCATTCCTTTTGCCAAGGTTCGTTTATAATTACGCTCCTCTTCAATAATCGATAACATCTTTTTTACATCATATTTAGCAAATATAGCAGGCGGGATATTTAAAACGATTTTATTTTTTAAAATCTCACATACCTTTGCATACATATATGAGATTTGTGGTGCCAACATAATCATGTCATAATCTTCACTAGCCTTATAAAGATTATTATAGCTAACCGCAGACACTTGAACATCGATATTAAGTAACTTTGTTATTTGATTGATCCGATCAGCAAAATAACCTGTCGTTAACCCACCAGTACAACAAAGTAAAACTTTTAAAGCTGGTTTATTTGTTAATTGCTTGATCGTTTCTAACATTTCATCAAATAATTGAATCGCATGTTTGATATTTTTAATTTGGAAATGGAGATAAAATTCAACTTCTTTTTTTATTAAATTTTCAACCGAAAATTCAACTATATTCATATTATAAAAATTAACCTGGCTAGTACTATATTTATTCTTAATAGCAATCGTTTTATAATCATCCGATAGACTTATAGCTAAATTTTTATTACTTTGCATTAAGATCCACTGTTTAAATACCTCTATATAAATTTCACTCAAGAATTCATCCATTTTTTCACTCCTTTATCTTCTAATGATTTTAATAGTCCCTGATTATACATACCTTTATTATATTATAAAATTCATAGAAAAGAGACCAATTGCCGTTATTCTGATAATAATTTTTCAATTTAATATAAAAAAAGGATAAAAAGAAATAAATTTCTTTTTAATCTCCAATTTAATCTTTATAAAAATCATAATTAAACATTAATTTTGGCAACTATTAAAAGAAACAAAGCTACCGCCTTGTTTCTCTTTATTCCTACATAACCGTGATAATCGACTTTCCAGCCGTTACTTTACCATATTTTTCTAATTTTAATGTTTTTCCTTTAGTATCTAGAAAAACAATCATAATTGTATAGTCAATATTTTCATTTCTTAAATAATTAAGATCTAGTTTAATAATTTTTTCACCAGCTCCAACTTTTTGATTTTTCTTTTTTAATATTGTAAATCCTTTTCCTTTTAAATTAACGGTATCTAGTCCAATATGAACCAAGATTTCAACACCGTCATCTCGTGTAATTCCAAAAGCATGACCAGTAGGAAATAATGTCGTTAATACTCCTGCGCAAGGGGCACAGACCTCTGACGAGGTCGGAACAATAGCAACCCCTTCTCCCATTACTTTTTTTGAAAATACATTGTCATCAACATATTCAAGATTAAAACTGACTCCATTTACAACTGCATATACATTATTTGTATTTTTTTGATTATTTTTTAATGATTTAAATATCTTTATCATAGTATTAACTCCTAAATTTGCTAATAACTATTTTGTTGGAAGTTTTTATTTTTTACTGGAACATCTTCAAATCCTGAGAAATAACTCACCACACTAGATACAACAAATGCCGCAATAATTGCGATAATGACGCCAATAATCGTTTCCCCATAAATAGGAAGTGCCAAAATACTAGGATTACCATAAGCAAATGCCTTTACTCCAAAAAATCCAGCAATACAACCGCCAACTGCACCACCAGCCATAACACCATACATTGGCTTTTTTAGACGCAGATTGATTCCGTAGATAGCCGGCTCTGATACCCCGGCTAGAATAGCCCCGACACCACTACTAATCGCTTGTGAACGTAATTCTGGATTCTTAGTTTTTAGTGCTACCCCAAAACAAGCTCCTCCCTCAGCAACATTATGAACAAATTGTGTTGGCCTTAAAAAACCTTCATAACCTAATGATGCAATACTTTGCATCATTACAGGGCCAAAAACAGTATGCATTCCTGACATTATTACAAATGGCAATACACCACCGAGAGCTCCAAGCGCAAATGGACCAATCGTGCTTTGCATCCAAACTAAGAAATTAATAAAATATTCACCAGCAAAAAAACCAATTGGGCCTAATACAGTAAGGGTTAAAAGACTTGCAAGAACAAGCGTTAATCCACCAACAAAAATTCCTTTAAACATTCCCGGTAAATACTTATTCAAAAGCTTTTCAATATTTGCAACTGCTACAGTTGATAATATTGCTGGTAAAAAAGATGAAGCATAACTTGCTGAATAAGCTGTGAAGCCTAATATTTTTAAGGGCTCTTCAGCACTTAACATCCCAATAATATCTGGATGGATCAGTAGACAAGCTACTATCATCGAATAAATAGGTGTACTTCCTAATCTGATTGCTGCACCGTATGCTACAAAAACAGGCATAAAGTAGAAAGAAGTATTAACAATACCATTTATAACTAGATATGTTTGATTATCAACAATTTCCGGCCACGCTAATGAGGTTAGTACCAAAAATACTTTTATTAATCCAGCTACAGTAAGCCCAGGAATCATTGGTGTAACACATGCAGATAAGAAATTGAAAATATTTTTTATTCCTCTTTTCCAAATTGGCGAATCATCTTTTTCTTTAATATCTTCATCCAAACTTTCATCAATAATTTCTGCTACTTCAAAATTATAATTTTTAACTACTTGAGTAAATGTCGCAGATAAATTTTTCCCCATAATTATTTGAAATTGACCGGCACCAAAGGTTGAGCCCAATACTCCATCAATTTCATTAATCTTATCTTGATTAACTAGATTTTTATTTTTTAATACAAATCGTAATCTTGTAACACAGTGGGTTACATATTTAACATTATCCTGTCCGCCAATCGCTATAATGATTTGATCGGCTATTTCTTTATAATCCATATTATTCTCCTCTATATTATTCTTGAAATATGTACTAATAAATAAAATCGTTCCGCCTCTGATAGTACATAATCAAATTCTTCATTTAAATATCTTTCGATTGAATCTAACGTAATACCTATTTTTTTATTAATATCTGACTTAGCACTTATTATTAATTTTTCAAAATTCTCATCATCACTTTCACCCTTTATCACCCGCTGCATAAAAAATTTAAGATGAATCACTAGCCTAGAGTAATACAGTGAATCTTCCGGTAGTTCAAGACCAAAATTAGCTTCAATTATATTTAAAATATCATCTATGCTCTTTAAAATACTCGTTGTTTTGCTTACATTATTATTAAACTCAGCATTAATTAAGTGAAATGCTATAGCACTTGCCTCTTTTTTATTTAAATTTATTTGATAATATCTATTAATCAAATCTAATGCTTTAAGGCCGACTTCATATTCTTCATGATAGAATCTTTTTATTTCTTCACTAACTAAACTATAACTACCATAACCCTTTAGATGATTTTTGGAAACAAAGTTAATATGGTCTGATAGCGATACTAATAATCCTTGATTAAAATTTCTATTTAAATCAGTTTTTGCCATATCTATAATTTCTTGGGTCAATTCAATACATTTAAATGGAATTTCATTCAGTAAGGCTTTAAATTGAATTTTCAATAAATTATTTTGTAACGTATAAAGCTTGTAATTTTCTTTCATTGTTATATAATCATTAACTTTATGATTAAATCCTACGCCATTACCAATAATAATTATTTCTGTTCCATTTTCTAATATTTCAATGGCATTATTATTTAAGATTTTATTAATTCTATAGTATTTATTTTTCATATCTAATCCTCTACATTTATTAAAATGTTAAATCAGACCCGTTTGTTTTAATTACCTTCTTATACCAATAAAATGAATCTTTTCTATAACGCTGTAATGATCCTTGTCCATAATCATTCATATCAACATATATAAAACCATAGCGTTTCTTCATTTGTCCACTAGCTAAAGATATTAGATCTGTACATCCCCACATAGTGTATCCAAAACATGGTACTTTATCAATGACAATAGCATCTCTCAATTGTTTTAAATGTTCAGCCACATATTTTATTCTGTAATAATCATGAATTTTTCCATTTTCTAAAATATCTACTGCTCCCATTCCATTTTCAATAACAAATAATGGTTTTTGATAACGATCATAAATTTCATTTAAACAATAGCGTATACCTAATGGATCTATTCCTGCACCCCATTGGGTCTTTTTTAAATACGGATTGGGTTCCCCACCCATATGATCAACTTTAGAACCAGCACTAACAATTGAAGAACGATAATAACTAAATGAAATAAAATCTAAAGTATGTTTTTTAATCAAGTTTCGATCTTCCTCACTTACTTTCAATTTGACATCTTTCTTATTAAAAATATCTTTTGTATAATTTGGATATGACCCGCGAGCCATTACATCAACGAAAAATAATGCTTCACGTCGCTTACAATAAGTGGCAAAAACATCTTCAGGATTACATGTAGCTGGATAAATTTCGCTTAATGCAAACATTGCTCCGAATTTTATGTCTCCCATAATTTTCTTTCCCTGACTAATTGCTTTAGCACTTGCTACAAACATATGATGAACTGCTTGATATCTCGTCTGACTATCTTGTCTATGGGTTCCCATTTGAGCGTACCCACCTAAATTATTTATTTCATTAAAAGTAATCCAATATCTTACTTTATCTTTAAATCGGTTAAATAGTGTTGTTGCATAATTTACATAGCATCCAATCGTTTCTCGCCCCGCCCAACCATCATATAATTCACATAAATGAAAGGGTACTTCATCATGACAAATTGTAATCATTGGTTCGATATTATATTTTAAAAGTTCATCAATTATCATTTCATAAAATTTCAAACCATCTTCATTTGCTTTTTCTTCATCACCATTTGGAAAAATTCGACTCCATGAAATAGAAAAACGATAAACTTTAAATCCCATTTCTGCAAACAAAGCAATATCTTCTTTCCAATGATGATAGAAATCAGTCGCTTGATGGCTCGGATAATATATATCATCATAAATATACGGTATAGCTCCATCGGGAATTGAGTCTCGATAATCAATACTCCCCCTCGTTCCATTATTTAATTTTAAAGTAATTTGTCTTTCTTTATCTATGTCACCAGCAGTTTCAAAATCATGACTCGATAAGCCTCTTCCTTTTTCTTTATATCCACCTTCATATTGAAAACAGGCTGTAGCACCTCCCCATAAGAAATCTTTTGGAAACCTGATCATTTTCTTACCTCTCTTCCTCTCTAATTTGCCAATATAAAAAGGGCAATACCAAAAAGAAGCTAAATTCTTTTTTGGTATTGCCCCTTGTTTTTCCCGGGTAACAAGCCATATTTAATTGACACTTATATTTTATCATATAATTTATTTTTTGCAAGGGCTTTCAAAAAAATAAAACTATTTACAATATTTTGCTTATTAAAAGTAAAAGCACAAACACATAGGTAAAGAGACTAAGTAAAACAGCTCCAATGTATCTAATTATCAAAATACCAGTGAGAGTAAATATTCCTTTTTTGAATTTGGAATTTCTATCCTCATAATCATTAGAATGAAGTCAATCAAATAAATATCTAAAGCTATTGATGAAAACAATGTTTTAAAAAGATTTGATTCTAAAGTGATTTTCTCCATTTACAACATAGTCACTTATCACATAGATGCTACCAGCACCATAAAGATTGCTCCAATATTAAAAGTACTTAAATAAGTTACTGTCAAAGATGGCATTATCGCTTGAATAAACGGCAAAACAAACCTTCCAATGTTATATACAGAAGCATTTAACATAGAGACACCTTTCATTGTTTTGGAATCTCTTAATTTAACATGATAGCCAACAACCGCCATAATTATATTATTTAAAATTTCTAGAATAATAAAAAGCATGATATTTGATGTCAATCGAATCTCACGGTTCCCGCAAGCAATGTCCATGGACATGTAATGTTTGTTATAAGTAAAGCAAGAACATACGAATCACTTTCTTTAATATATCCTCTTAATTTTATAAAACATGCTAAAAAGATAATCAAAATAAATACCATTGCTTGTTGTATTACTGACGTCATAAATTTTTATCTTCTATTCTTTTGTAATTACTATGCTTATACTTGATGTATCGATTTTAATAATTCAATACCCGTTTTTGTTTTAAATATTTTTTCCATAAAATTTCTTATATCTTCAACGGAATAATTGCTGCTGTTTCAAGAGCTTTTAAGTCTTGCTGATTCAGTTTTACTAATTCACCAATGTTTTAGCATAAGCATGCACTTTTAAGAAATGTTTAATGTTATAGTTATTTCCATTAGCATATTTAATCATTTTATTTGCAATATTATAAATCATCACAATCCTTCTTAATCTAATAATTAATCCTAATAAAAGAATAATCTTCATATCTATTAAAATAAAGATTTTTTATATTCTCACTTATTTTCATTATTTAATAAAAAAAAGCGCAACTAAATTACGCTCTAAACTTTTATATTTTTGATAGCAGTACGATTGTCTCAACATGGCTAGTATGAGGAAACTTTAGCAACGCTAGAATAAGGTTTTCAAGCGATTTGTTACTTATTTGTTACTTACGAGGTACTGTTCAAGACACTTTTTAGTACCAAAAAAGCAACGAAAAATTACATTAAGGTTATTTATTTCATTAATTGAACCGTTAAAATCATTAATGTATAATTAGTTCAAAGGGAGGGATTTATAAATGAAAAAATTTATAAAGTGGTTTTGTTTATTTATAACTTATGGGTTTATAATAGCTGTCTTACAGGCAAATAACGCTAGTAATAATACAATAACATTGTGTTCAGCAGCTTTGTTAGTAATTATTTTTTTACTGTGGAAATTCAAAAAAAATAAAAAAGAAACACCACAAGAAAATCATACTGAAACTTTAAATAAGGAATATGGAAAAAGTATTAAAACATCACTCAATAATGATGAAGTATTAGAAAAATATACCAATAGACAAATAGAAAACGAAAACAGGGCAATGAATGAAACACTCATTAAAACATCAAATAATCCTATTGATATTAAAACTAAACATGATTTATCATATGATGAAGAATATCTTAACACTGTACTTGAAGATGGTAAAACAATTAAAGAACATATGCAAGAAGATTTAAAAGATGCTATTATTCGTTCACAAGGGATGGATAATCAAGAAGATATTGAATTGAATGAATTGGAAAAACAATTTATAAATGAATTCAAAAACTCAATTAAACCTTTCAACTTAGATACTGAAATAAGATATAATCGTATGTCAAATAAATGCCTTAACTTTTCATTTAGAGATATGCAAATTGGAAGAATTAAACTTAATGGAAGAAAAATGTGGATTCAAGTTTTATATGATAAAGAACCAATATCAGAAAACTTTGATATAAAGACTATTGATGAAGCCTATACTTATATTGATAATTGGATAGAATATTTAAATTACTTAATACGTGAATAAAAAGTACAAAAAAACAACCCTAACCGATTAAGGCTAGGGTTTTACTATGTACTCTTTTAATACTTCAATAACTGCATCATCACATTGAATGATACAGGTCTTTTCTTTTTCCTCTAATAGTCGGGTATTCCCGCCAAAAAAGCATAACGGTAAAAGAAATCCATCTAAATCTTTAGCATTGTTAACTAGAATTATTCTCACTGTGCGTAAACTCCCATTTGATTTTGAAGTTCTTCGGACAGTTCAAAATATTTTTGGTACTGAGATTTATAATAATCTCTATCACCTCTAGCATCATAGAGTTCCTGCTTTGTTAATTCTAGATTGGTTTTTAGGTTTCTAGTGGTTTGTTTTTCTTGTACTAGGGCAATTCCTAGTAATAATGATAATAGCGCTAGAGCGGCTAAAACAGATACTTCTATACGTTTCATTACTATACCTTTTTTAGATAATCGCCACTTACCCATCCGCTAGGAATACGAGCAAATCCGTTTTTCCATTCTTTAACAGTAACGTGAGTTCCTTTTAATAATGAACCATTAGCATTAGCATGTTTTCTAGCATCAGCAGTTAATTCACTTCTGGATTTTTGTCTATAGTTAGTTCCTGCTCCTGTGCGGACTTTTAAAGCACTAGCGGCAACTTCATAAGTACCCAATGCTTTTGAGCCACCAGAAGTTGATCCTTGTGATTTTTTTTTAGTATATTCTAATTTAACCCAGCAAGTACCAGTATATCCCCAACCATTTTGTTCTTTTGAAATGTTTAAGACTGTTCCTTTAGCATAAGCAGTAACTTTGCTTCCTGAAGTGCTTGGAGTAGAACGACCGTTCAATCCTGAGTTTGCAGTAACTTTAACCTTATAATTCACTGAAGATTCGCTAGAAACTCTTTCAGTATATTCAGCCGAAATCCACCCTTGACTGATATGTAACCATCCATTAGATTCTCTATCTACAGTAACTACAGTTCCTTTAGCTAATGCAGTTATTTTAGAAGCACTGGCAGAAGCAGCAGGGCGAACATTTAATCCACTATTTGCAGTAATTCTTACTTGATAATTTACTGATATGCCATTATCTGGTGTTGGTTGTGGCAATGGTTGAGCATTTCCGTCAAGATTAGCTTGTACCATGTTTAAAAATCTTTGCCACCCCATATCTAGTGTTCTATGTGGGCAATATTTATCGGCAAAATCTTGGTGTTTTTTAACTTTATCAATACCCCAACCATGAGCATTTAAACCATCCGCAATAAATTTTGCTGCATTTTGTTCAGCTTTGTTAAATCTATCGCCACCAGATTTAGAATAGCAAATTTCAACATGAATACCGTATAAATTTCCTTGTCCTTTTCCACCATCACCAGAAGCAAAAGCACTTCTATTCTCAGGTAAACCTTGAACAACTTCTACATCATCAACAGCATAGTGAAAAGATACTTTGTTATTGTTTCCAATCATATATGAAACTTCATTTTTTGCTGGAGCATCATTATATGTGTTGTGTACAACGTAAAATTGTGGTGTTCTTTCATAAGGGCACTTAATATCATATTTGCTTGAGCTTACTAAATTTTGTTTTATTTCCATTTTTCATTCTCCTTCTGTAATAAAAATAAGAGCAGTATTCAACCACTCTTATTTTTCTAATTTATCAATTCTATCTTCATGATTTTTAAGGATATATTTATGTTCATAAAGAACTTTATCCGTCATATTTTGTTGTTGAGCTATATCATTGATTCTTTTTTCACTCTCTACGACATTACGATTCAAATACTCCATATTGGAATTTAATTTCGTTATATTAGAATTAAGTTTTAAAATCGGTGCAACAACAACTGCTAAGCCGCTAATTGCACCAAATAATAATACATAGAATTCACCTTGCGACATTGGAACACCCACTATTCTTTCGCTTTTTTATATTGGCTGGTTGAAATCATTAATAAAGCACCTAAAAACGCATCAATCGCAGTGATTGTACCAACGATTTCTTCTCCAAATGGCAACCCCCAAATCCCTGCAAGTGCAAAATACAACGTTCCAACTGATGGCAATACCACCTGTGCCACGTACTTTAAAGTGTCATAAACTTTGTTTTCAAATTTCATAATTTCCTCATCCTTTCTATCTATTCATTTATGATAATGTTAACAATTAAATTAGCTGGAATAATCACATCTAACATTTTTTGTAAATTTAAAAGTTCCTTATCTACGATAGCAGGAACAAAAATTTTCAATGTATAAGTATCATTGATATATTTAATATCACAATTGCTCCCATACAATGCTTGTATTTTGTTTCGAAGCATCGTTATAGTATAAGGTATCTTGATATTCAAACGATTTAAAATTTCAAATCTGCGCATATCTAAGGTATCAGAAGCCCCAGGAATAATCTTTAAAATCTTCTCCCATCTTTTGATACCATTTTCAGTTGCTTCATGCACAAACTGATCCTTTAAAAGAATCTCAAGTGCAGCGTACAAATCATCAATTTCATAATCTTCAGTTCCATATAGCGCCTTAAATTCTTCGATATTCTGTAAAACAGGTGGAAGATAACTAATAAGTCTAGTTTCCATCAGTTAATTCACCTCTTTTAACAATACTGTCTTTGTGAACAGTATAATTTTCTGATACCCCATTGATTGTTGTATTCATGACATCAAGAACACCTTTTACACCTAAAATTCTAGTTTCAAGCTGCGATATACGAACAATAATGTTATTCTCATCTTCCCAAACTGAATTCAAACCTTGTAAATATTCATCAACTGCTTTTTCTAAATCTGTTTTAACAGCTTCAAAATAATATCCAGGCTGATAAATTATTTGGGTACTAATATCTATTTCAACCTCATTAACACCTACAACAGTTACTATATGTCCAATAGGGGCTATCCCAATACCTTCACCAGGTGTAGCAACGGGATCAACTTCTTTTTGAACCGACTTCACTAATGTATCCGTAGGCTTTTCAAAATCAGAATCAGTTATAACGATTTTGACAGTTCCACCGCCGTTCCATTCATGACCTGAATAGACTTTAACACCGCCAACACCTTTTATTAACCCAACCTTAATTTTATAGTCAATTTTGTTACCACCATAACTTTCAGCTTCTAACGACTGATAATATCTTTTTCTTATTGATTCGGTATCTTCTTCATCTTCACCAGGAATAAGCAGTTCAACAAGTTCAGCGGTTTCCAACTTATCAATATAGTTAATTGGAATAAGCTGTCCAAAATGAAGGTTACCTTCTTCACCAGCAGTTTCACATTCCAACTGATATTGACCATCACCAATTTTTTCTATAACTGTATAATTTAGTTTTTCTAATGAAAATCTTGAACCAATAGGAATTTCAAGTGCAGATGGGGTAAATACCCCTTTTAAAATAGCCTTTGTTGCAGGCTGTGGAATAATACCACGTTCTGCTGCTCTTTTGATAAGGTATTCTCTTGATGCAGTATCAGCAAATGTTTCATTCATGATTCTGTCAATCTCAATATACATTCCCATAATTTCATAAATAGCTGGTGCTAAAGCATTGTAGACAATAGAACCTTCTCTTGTGTCAACATTAGAGTTTTGTTCTTCAATTCTCGCAACTGCTCTTTCCATCAGTTTTTCAAAAGTAATATTTTCATACATCAAATATTCACCACACTTTCACTTACAAAATTCCCAAAAATACTGTGTACTGTAAATGTACAATGCACTGTATCTTTTTTTGTCTCAAACTCAAAACCATCAACACCTGTAATGCGATCATCTTGTGTCAATGCTTCTTCAATTCTTCTTTTTAATTCAGGCAGTACATATGGAACTGGTTTACCTAACAGATCATCAAATTCAACTCCATAATTCGATGAATAAATTACATATCTGTACCTTTCAACATTTAGGATTAAATATACTGCCTGTTTAATTGCTTCAAGCCCATCACATGAACCCATTAGCCTGTTTTTTTCTATGATGATCCTAGGTGTTGGTGTCGGTATTTCTTCAATATCTAAAGCAGCATCATTTTCTAATTCATATTCATTCTGTGGAATCATAACATTCCCCCTTTTTATACACGATCTAAAACAACAAATTTTTGACCGCCTTGCAATTTTATCATTACAACTTTTTCACCTTTTTTTAGTGCATTATGAACTGTAAACTTCTTTCTACCCTTATAACTGTGTTTATGTGTTAAATCAATTTTAACTGCACTTATTGATGTTGACGATGTATTCTGAACCTCATTTTCAATCGTTGTTCCTGGTTGTTCAGGATTCAGTTTAGATGTAACAGTTATATCACCACTTGATTCAACTTCATGCGTATGATCAGCATTAAGTGATACATTTTCAGTTGTATGATCAACTGTCATTTCTACAACATGGTCCTTCACTGCATTAGTTAGAATAAGAAATTCACTTGTTAAATCCATCTTTTGTTCAACGTTGATGGACAAAGGATTATCACTAGTTACAGTACCAAAATAAAAAGCAGCAGGATCAGAAGCATTCACCGCTTCAACTGCTGCCTGTTTAATCAATTCAACCAAATTAGCCATCAAAAATACCGTTTCCTTTCAGTGTCAAATCCATACTGTGATGATTGTTTTCAAATTTATGTGTTACTTTTTCAACCAGCATAAAATTTTGTAATTTCATATCTTCTAATTCTAACTGCACAATAATTTGTGTGCCTGCTCTTACTCTTGTATCGCCTAATACACCATTTATTTTCAATGATTTGGTTTTTTCATTGTATAACTTTAAAAGTGCATTAGCTTTTGCAACTGCATTGACATTTTCATCAACAGTATCAAAGTATTGAAGAACACCCCATTTATTCATATTGTCACCGCTTTGTGCAATATAAACATCACGTTTACCAGTCTTTTCATTCTCTCTAACAAGTTTGATTCTATTGTAGGTTTCACCATCAATTGAACTTGAATAATCAAATGATTCTGCGGTTTCCGCATCAACAACCAATCCAACTTTTAAGAACTCAATATAGGATAATCTCAGCTTGCCAAAATCATCATATAGTACATATATTTCACTTCTGTTGTCTAAAGTATCATCAAGTGCATCCTGAATAATATCAAATAACGTTTTGTTATCTTCAACTTTAGTAGCAATTTTAAAATACGTATCATCCATCTGCCCAATATTTAAGTTAAAATCTGCTGCAATCATCTTAACAAGTTCAGTAGCGGTTTTATTCTTGTAAACATATGTATCTTTATTCTTTAAATACCGTAATTGATCATACGCAGTTACTTTGATATTTTTATCTTTATCATATGTTTTCTTAAATACAAAGCCATAAAATAAATTAGTATCATTTACTTTTAACCGAACCGAAGCACCTTCTTCAAACCTCAGTTTAGAATCTTTAAGCACTGTAAATTCTAGTTTTCCTGGTGTTCCTTTTCTTTCTAATGTCCAAGTTATGCCATCAAGTGTTACAGGTTCATAACAGGTATCAAGCCACTGTACCAATAATTCAACTTTCATTAAATCACCCTTATCGCACTTGGAAGAACCCAGCCAAGCCAACTGCCACTAGGTGTTGTGACATGATAAGGATGCGACCTTCCATCTGTCTTAATAAAATTTATCTTACCTTGATAATTGGTTCGAGTTTGTCCTGGTCCATTTCCATAACTGTCACGATGCAGTCTCCCGTTTACAATTACATTGCATCCTATAGTCGGCTGTACATTGGATGCATTGGAAGAAGCAGGTCTTGATGGGGGATTAATTACTGGTTTCTTTCGATTATCTTCTATATTTATTTTTACTGTTTTAGTTGAATATTCAACATACTGTTTAAAAGACAGAGATACTTTAACATCAAAACCATTTCCTGCTTCTTCTTTTATTGTGTAATCCTCTAAAGACACTTTTATATTTGTGTCAAACAACAGCTTGCCATTAGGTGTTGCACGTGTCACAATCAACTGAAACGGTTTTAAACCTGTTTTTAGTTTTTCTATTTCTTCAAGAAAATATGAAGCACTTTTAAATCCATTAGGATAAGCTGCAAAAGGATATTTTGTTTGCGGTAAAAGTGCATCAAATGATATTTCGGTAAGTCCTGCTTTTCTTAAAATATTAACTTCCTGATCATTTATCAAATTAATTGTTGTATTTTGATTATTAATAACCATTTCCATTGATTCAGGTGGAACAGGAAGCTGTAAACTTCCTAAAAAGAAACTATATCCTTTAGCCATAAACAACTCCCCTTTCTAACTATGAATCCCTTCAGCAGTAGCAAGAAGTTCTTCTTCAACTCTTTCTGTTAATTTTTCAACGACACCATCAATATCCATATCACTATTTATGGTGTTGTTATTATTCATATCAATTTTTATTTCAGCAGTAGTAAAACGATTTATTGTTTCTCGTTCTGCAATATCTCTTAAATATTTCAAATCCTCACTTGATGCATTCATGGTCTTAGCCATTTGTGCAGTGTTTCCAGCGGTCTTATTCCCTGAATCTGCTGCCTTATCAGTTGCATCTTTGATACCGCCAAAATTATTTTCAAGATCAGATAGCGGATTATCACCTTTATCAAAAAGTCCGCCCATCCAGTCACCTATATCACTTTGCCATTTTTCACCTTGAGCATATCCTTTATCAAATGCTTCGCCCATATCAACAAAGTCAACATAATCAGGTGACCACAAATCAGGCATTTCAAAAGCATCATACTCAAATCTATCAAACGAAACTTTTTCCGCTGTTTCACCTAATATACCATCCATTTGTGATATATATGTATCTAACCCACTGGTATCAAACGATAAGTCAACTTTGCCAATTTTATCAACCTTATCAATATCAACACCTGGAATTAAATTGATTGCATCTATGATCCAGTTGATTGCCTTAATAGCTGCGTTAGCACCTGCAACGAATGCATTTGCGATAGAAGTTGCTGCACTTCCTGCCGCACTCGCAACAGCTTTAAAAGCCTGTGCGCCAGTTTTACCTAAAAATGCAAAGAATTTTTTAATATTAAGTACTGCTTCATTCCACTTATTTACAACCCACTCAGCAACACTTATAGCCAGGTTCGCTATTGTTTTCCAAATTAACTGCCATACAAATGCGATAGCTGCTGCACCTAGCTGAATACTGTTAACCAGAAGCTGAAATGCTCCTAAAATAATATTAATTACTAAAATAAAAATATTTTGAATAAGAGCGCCACACCAGTAAACTGCACCAACAATAATTCCTAAGCCACTTACACTTTCACCAGTAAAATGATTCCAAACTGCTGTCACTATAAATACAACAGCAATAACAGCTAAAACCGCTGCTACTATCATAAAAATAAGACCTACTGTAGTACCCAATGCACCATTAAGCCCCATCTGCACTCCTATTTGAGTAGCTGTTGCAATAATTCCTTCCTGTGTAAGCCATGTTTTCATTCTTAATACAGCAATGTACATCCATGATACTGCCAAAGCAGCGGTTTGATATGCCTTTACAGCTAAAATTGTCGCTCCATAAATAGCCATAGCCCCTGCTACTGCATATATTACAGGTGCTATCATACTCCAATTTTGTGCTATAAATGATGCTCCGTTAGCTATAACATCGATCACTTTAGTTGCTACATTACCAAACATTCGAATTGCATTTACAGCACCATTGAACATTGCATTAAAACCCTGACTATTTGCAACTTCATTGATTTTGTCAAGTATTGGCTGAAATGCCATCAATGCTTCATTTTTAAACTTAACCCATATTTGTGACCATGTAACAGGCATTTGTTTAAACTGTGCATTCGTTTCATCTATTGATGAAAGCATTGCATTTTTTACAATATCAGCAGTTATTTCACCATCTGCTGCCATTTGTCGAATTTTTCCAATTGGCACATCTAAATAATCAGCAATAGACTGAATAACATTTGGTGCTGACTCAAATACTGCATTTAATTCTTCACCACGTAATACACCCGATCCTAACGCTTGCGTTAATTGCAATGTAGCACTTGATATTTCTTCTTGTGTAGCACCTGCTATAACAAACTTTTTATTTAATGTTTCAGCAAATGCAATAAGTTCTTTATTTGAATTAAATGCATCTTTTGCATTTTGCCCTAATTTTGCAATTGTTTTAGCTGTATCACCGTATGCTGCTCTTGAATTCTGTGCCGATTGAAATATCATGTTTTGAAGTTCTTCAGTTGACTGTAAACCATCATTAATCATATTTAATTTAGCAGTTGTCTGTGACATTTGATCTGACAAACCAACAATATTTCCTATTGTCTGTATACCAGCATAAGCACCAACAAATCCCATAACCTTTTTAAGAAGTCCATCAGAAGCCGATTGTCCTTGCTTTATCTTGGTATTAAAATTTTGTTGCTGATTTGCAGCCTGTCTAATTTCCTGTTCAACACCATTCATAGTGACTTCAGCACGTGCTAATTCTTCCCTCGCCTGTCGTATAGAAGAAGTATCAACTGCACGTCCTGAATCTCTTTGTAACTGTTCAAATGAACTTATAACAATATTTAAAGCACGGTTCATAGAGGTGAATGCTGGTGTCATTCTGTCTTGAACGCTTATAACTGTTTTAATAGAAGCCATATATTCACCTACCTCCTACGACCTTTAGATTTTGATTTTGCTTTTATTTTTTTAGCTTCCTTTTCTTCATTCTCAGTCCTTATTTGAATTGCAGCATATACAAATGCCTGTTCATTTGTCGGTAGAGAAAGAAACTGTGATGGAAGCATATGCAATTTATGAAGGCAATAATAAGCAATATTAGCTTCAAAATCACCTTCTTCAATTAGTTTTTTGCTTGCTCTACTTTATCTTCAAAACTTTCATTAAAGCCATTGATTTCTTGAACTTTTGCTAATAAATCAGCGTATTCACCTGGTTTTAACATCTTTTTTAATAATGCATCCGCACCCATAACTCCATAAGAATTTTGAAGTTCTGCATCATTCAAATTAGGGAACACAACACATTCAACTGTTAACAGTCCAACATACTTATCAAAATCTGTATCCTTTGTAAATTGCCCCTTTCTTCCTGGTACTTCTAATCTTTTAGTACAAGATTTTCTTAATTCTTCATCACGCTGTGAATCCAAACATCTTAATTCCCATGCAATAGGTTTTTTTGTTTTTTCATCGATAAATCTTTTTGATGCAACATATTCAATATTTTCTTCCTGCACAACATTTTGTGCCATAAAAGCTGATAAACTCATTTTTCTCATACCTCTTTCTTATATTTAATCAAATAAAAAAGGACCACATTATATGGGGTTCACTTCAATGTGGTCCTTTAAACTAAATCATCCCTTGTAACAAATTAAACTTCTCAGGAATTTCAAAATCATCAAACGTAAAGTCGACATCTTCATCAAGATAATCTGCATCAGCATCAAATTTAGCTAACACTAAACTATCAAAGTTGCAGTCAATTAATGTAACGGTTTGTCTTCCAACACTTGAAGTTGGATCTTCATTCGTACATTGCATATCGAAATAAACATCTTCACCAGTTTCTTTATATCTATATGCTAATTCACGCATAACTGAAGTATTGTAGTGTAAAGTCATTGAACCTGACCCAGTCCACCCCGTTGCTTTATTTCCTTTACCTGTACGACCTAAAACAGGCACTTCAGTTTTGCTTTTTTCAAAATTTGCTTCAAATGTGATTGCCTGAGCAAAGTTATATCTGTTTCCCTCAATAGTCACATATAATTCAGCCATTGATCCACTGATAGAATCCTTAGCCTTCATTGTAAATTTACCCATGTTATCTGTTCCCCTTTCTAGCTAATTACACAACTCATATAAAGTTGACTCATTGCGTTAATAACTGTGATTTTATCTGTTAATACTACTGATTTCTTTGTATCACCTTGAGCCACCACAATATCATCTGCACTAAAATTTTCAATTGCTTGAATATCTTCTAATGCTCTATGAATTGCAACAACATCCGATTGCAGTGAAATTCTACCTGATGCATTGTTTGGAATTTTACCAAGATATTTCGTATTGAATAAAGCAGCAACATCATTAGCGATTTGATCAATAACCCTGATTGTTTGGTTATTTGAAAAATCAATGCTTTTTTCATCTGTAACTGATGTAAAAGTATTAATATCTTCAAGAACCCTAACTTCACCTGTTACATTATGAAAAATGAATTTACCACTTTCTAATGCATCCGCTAATTGTGATTGTGTATAATCTACCTTAATTTTAAATTCACCATCATAAGCAGTATTAGTTAATGATTTATTAACTGCACAACCTGCTTGTGCGCCAGTTGTCCAATAAACCACACTTGCTTTATTAACATCATCAGTCACTTCATTTTCTACAGAGATAACTCCTTCATAATCAGCAGGTTTTCTATAAACTACCGTTTGAAATTTAGCCCCGACTTCATCACGCATTCTTTTTGTAAATGTAACAAATAATTCATTGATTTTCGTATCTTCAACTGGACATCCCAAAGCATTAAAACTGTAAGATTCAATCGCATTCAAAAACGCTTGATATTCAGATGTTGTTACCTCTGTTCCATTTGTACCACTTGCCAATGGTGTCGAAGCAGTTTCTTGAAGTTCTGCACTTTTGAAAGTTACCCAGTCATTGGCAACCAGTTCAGAAGAATTTTTAACAGTTTGAACATCCATTTCTTTAAACTCTAAAACTGTTTTAACATCAAATTTAGTTTCATCATCAACATTCTTTGAAATAATGATTTTTAAGTCATTACCTCTAATACCTGGATATTTTGCTTCTGCATATGTGTTAGTTGCTTTTGTACCCTTTCCATTTAAACGATATGCATATAATGTTTTGGTATTTTTAAATAAATCCCTTAATCCTTTCATTTTGTCATGTGAATAATCATATCCAAAAATTTTCAATGAATTATTTACAAACTTTTCGTTTGATACTTCAAAAACCTCATCTGCTGCACCCCAATCCATTAATAATGGTATTGCAACGATACCACGATCAGACAGCGATGCAGATGCTCTAGATGCACTTGCAAAATTGATATAAGTACCAGGCAATTTTTTATTTTGTGCAGTAAAAGTTCCGCCACCTAACATTTAACATTCCACCTTTCTTTCCAATTCTTTTTTTAACAAGTCATTGACTTCTTTAGTTGTATATTTTTTACCATCTTCTAAAATGGCATTTAATAAATCCTTTTTATTTCTAAATACTTTAGAATTTAAAAATGCATCCTTGTAAAAAGATGCATCCTGTTTTTTTTGAATCGTTTTTGTTTTAGTGTTAGCCATATAATCACTCCTTTGTATTACTGCTAACTTCCAATGTTTCCATTGATCCAGTTTCTTCCTCTTTAACTACTGCTATATAATTGAAGCTGACAAAGAAATGAAGAACATCGTCAATGATTTCACTTCTCATTTTTGTACCGTGAAGTAAATCACCGTCAATACATTTGATCATATCTAACTCATTCATAAGCGTGTCAGAAACGCTATGACATTGATTTTTTCCACTGCTAGAGAAGAATAATATATCAAACGGTAAAAGTCGCTTAGAACGCAAATTTAATAGATTCTCTTTTTCACTGTCAATAAGAGTAATTAAAAAACAAGGTTCTTGCAAACTTTGCTTAATATCATTTTGATGTATTTCGTATTCATCACCATATACTTCATGCAGTTTAATAGCGATAGCATCCATAATTTCATTAATCATTGAATATCTCACCCAATTTCTTCATTAGTAATTTTTCAATAATTCTTGGTGCTTGTAAGTCCAGTTGAAGTGTTGATTTTTCCAACATAAAATAACCATGAACCCAGCCTGTATGCCCTTTTAGTCTATGTCCATACTCAACATAAATTGCATATTCCGTTGAATTGATAATTTCACATATAAATTCATTCCCCTTATATTCAACATAAACATTCTTATTTTCTTCACTCCAAGAACGTTTTAATGTGCCAGTATCAACGGGTGTAGCTTTAATAACTCTTGCTAAAAGTCTTGCAGCTAAATGTTTAGCACACATTTCACAAAACTGTTCAAGATCAGCCTTTTCAAACTTCTCCATTTTCTTTTGTAATTTTTGAAGCTGTTTAAAATCACAGTTTCCCCATTTAGCCATTATGCATATTCCTTAAACAATTCAATAACTACTTCTTGGTGATTTGAATGTATGGCAGGAACACCGCTTCTTGTGTATTCAGTAGTAACTCCTTCATGGGTAATAACCAGTTTAGATCCTGCTTTGATATTTATTTCAGGCGCAATAAATAGTTTTGTAACCTGCGCAATAGTCACCGCATCACCCTTTTCAGCGTTTGTCACATTTGAAAATGACAATCTGCACTTTATATCTTTTAATACTTCAACTTCTTTAAAATTTGTTACATGAGTATTAGGATCTTTAATTTTTTGATTTTCATAGATAGTACAAGTATCTTTGTACATACTTTCTAATGCTTTTCTAACTGCATTCATATGAATCACCACACAAACTTTCTATACTTAGCAAAATCATCACTACCATAATTCATTAGATATTTCAAATAAGCACCAAAAACGGCTTGTGGTGAAGAATCTTTATCAAATGATACTTGTGTATCACCCTCTTTAATTGCAGTCACTGTAGCTTCAATCTGTTCATCAGAAAGCATATTTGAACTGCGCATACCATTTAGGAACTCACCACAAACACGTTCAACAAAAACAAAATGAAGTCCACTTGGAACTTCACTTTGATTTGTCTTATTTTTAATATCCTGTTCAACTTTATCAATGATGAACTTCAATACAAAGCTATCTTTTTCTTCATTTACCTTGTAATTAAGTGAATCAAGCCTTTTAATTACTTCATCTTTGATTGTTTCAAACATAAGCATTAACCACGTGAAATGATTCTAGCAATGGCAATAGCTTTAGGATCATAGTATTTTTTAGGTGATTCTGTACCATCATTAATTAATGACCAGTTATCACCATTTGCAATTTCTGCTTTTGTTGGTGACAATGATTTAACAGATTTATTCAACCATGAGAATCCTGGAACTGCAACTGCTTTACGTTTTCTAGTGTAAAGTGTATCTTCCCCACCATTTGTTTTTGGATCACGTGCCATTTCATAAGGAACTTTAGCGCCAATATCTTCTAAGTTAATTGCACCATTACCTAATACGTAAGTTTCATATTTAGTATGTTGTGCTAACAAACGAACATATTCACCAGCTTTAATATCAGAAATATCACCTGTAACATCTGCTTTGTTGATTTCTGTATCACCTGCTGCACCTGAATCTTTAACTAATTTAGCACCTGTTGATGTTTTTTCACATCTAATATATTTTGCTGCAACAGTTTTAGCAGGCATTGAATCATCAATAATAACTAATCTACCATTCCATGTTGCCATACCTAAATCACGTTCAACACCTTTTGAATCAGTGTATTTTAAGTAACCTAATAAATTTAAGTTTTCTAAGTTAGTTGCGATTTGTGAATGCATGATTGCTAAACTAAAGATATCTTTATTATCACCACATGCTTTTTGAATTGTGTTATTTAACGAAGTAGCACCAACATTACCTAATTCACCCTCTAATTCAGAAATATCATTTGTATGACCATTTACGAATTCTAAGTTCTTTGCACCTTTCATTGAATATAAACCGCTTAAAATAGCAAGTAATGTATCTTGGTCTACGTTATACCAGTATTTGATTAATTTATCACGCACATTAGCCATGAAATCAACACCACCAGTAATATCATAAGAGAAATCTTTTTCAGTCCATGCTTTCGCTCTACCATAGACAAATACACCTTGTTGATATGTGATTGTTGTATCAGCGGTGATATCTGTTGCACCATCATAGTTATCAGGTTCTGTTTGGTCTAAGTTACCATAGAATGGAATAGTGCCAAAATAAGAACCTGTTTGATTTGCGAATAAGTTTCTTAATTCTGCATTGCCTGTAATTGCGCCTGATTCTAATAATTTGTTTCTTTTTACATCAGGCACTGCTTCCATATAGCGCCCAAATGCTTCTTCATTAAACGTTTTTGCATTAAATTGTTTACCCATTAATATTTACCTCTTTTCTTTTTAATTTAGTTTTGCTCTGCTTCTACTTCAGCAAGAAAATCTTCATAGGATTTTTCCTGTGGTTTCTTAGAGCCTGGATCAATTGGATTGCTTGGATTAGTGCTAGATGGATTTGCACCTTTAACACTTGTTGATGGCTTTGCATCGTCAAACATATAAGCATCAGATTTCTTCAAAGCCTTAATCTTTTCATCAAGTCCTTTGATAGTTCCATCTTCATTAAGTTCAACATCATCACCTAAATCAAGAAGTGCCTGAACCGCTTTAGAATTCTTTGCTTTTGCTTCTGTTAATGCTTTTTCAAGTGCATTAGCAACTTTCAAATCTTTCATTTCTTTTTCATGTGCTTCTTTAGCAGCTTTGTTATCATCCTGTAACAGTTGAATCTGTTTTTTTAATTCTTCAGGGTTATCAGGGCTGTTTTTTAATGTTTCTAACTGCTTATCACGTTCTTTAATCGTGTTATTAGCAGTATCAAGTTGTGTTTGAAGATCCTTTGCTTTTGTTTTTTCAGCTTCAACATCCCTACCGTTTTCAGCCATGATTTCATCAATGACTTCTTTTTCTAATCCCAATCCTTTTAAAAATGCTGTTTTCATATTTGTTTCATCCTTTCATTGTTAAGTTTTTTTAGGTGGTTACTGCCACCAATGAATTTTCATGTTTAGGTCTTGTTTTGACCGATATATAAAAAAGACACACCGTTTAAGGTATGTCTTAGTTATCAATAGTTATTTAATTTTAAGCACCCATATCAAATGAGTGCCTTATTATTTAATCAATTCTTCATGTCCTAATTCAATTAAAATTCGTTTGACTTCTGCTTTTAATGCTTGAGGTACTTTGTCATACGTTAATTTTTCATCTAAGATTCTGTAAACTAAAAAATTCGCCATTTTACTCACCACCCATCATTGTTAAAATTAAATCTTGAATCGCTTGTGCGGTTACTTCCTGTTCTCGTTTTAATATTTCTAATTCACTTGGTTTATTCAATTCTTCAAGTTCTTCATCAGTATAAGAAATATAAACATAAATATCTTCGTACTCGTCAAACGCTTCTTGAGGCGCTTGATAAGGAACGTCAATAACTTTTGATACATCTTTACCACCATTCGGATATTCCGCAATAGTTTCGTAGTGCCATTGTTCCTTAATTTCTTCTACAGCTTCGTGATGTCTAATAAATAATTTATCTAGTTTCAAATGTCCTTTATTTAAATCATATTCTTTTAATTCCTGTGTTTTATCTTCATTAAAAACTCTCATATTTGCTCTCCTTTAAGAAACACGTTTCCACATATAACAGGTTATATATGGTTGTACGGTTGTAGCAGGATTACCATCAGATTTAACAACCCTAGTAGTATTACTTGCTCCTTGCGGTTTAGCCCCAGCGCTAGCGTCAATTACCATATCATAAGAACCATATTTCGCCACAACTGGTTCACTATCATAACCGATGGTATTAACATTTCCCGCAACTGCACCGATTAATGCTCGCAACTCATATTCTTTACTTCCACCCGTTTTTTCAACGGTGTTAAAATCACTATCACTTCCAACACCAATTGGTACACGGTCTTTTGCCCACGGCGTCCATGTACCACCAAACAAAGACGCTGGCGAAGTTGGGCTAACGCTCATATAGATAGCGCCAACAGGGTAAATATCATCTTTAAGTGCTAAATCTTTAAACACATAGTTCGAACCTTCTTTATATACCCATTGTGGCTTTTGATTCTTATCATAACCATACAAAGCTGCGGGCAATTCGTCAGACCCCAATGCCAATAAACCACCACGTATTGTTCCAAAGGCTTGTCTATATCCGCTAGCAGTATTGACTTTAAAATAAAGAGTATCTACATTAAAAACACCCTCCATAGTACCGCCTGATTTATCTAGTTTCTTAGCTAAATCTGCTGCACTGGCAAAATTGGTTGAATCTTTACCATCTAATGTATTCGCATCTTCTGCTTTAGGTACAACTTTTGTTCCTGCTAAAATCGCATTAACATTGTCTGTTGTTGTTTTTCCTTTATTACCTGGATATGCAGTGCTTGAAGTTTCACCTAATGCCAACGATGGACTAATTTCTACATAAGCGGTACCGCTCCATCTATAGGTAATATTTGTTGCTTTATCAATATAGATTTTCCCGCTTTCCCCAGTTGTAGGGAAACCTGCTTTATTTGTATATTCAAGTACATCATCAACATAACTAGGTAATTGGGAACTAGGTACTTTACCAGTTGTATCAAGTGTTGCTACACCGCTAGACACACCCATTTCACTTCTTTTAACTTGGGCATCATTAGTAACATTTCCTAATCCAACTTGTGCCTTTGTAACCGCATGAGGATTTGACTTATTCCCAATATGAGAAATCAAATCAGCAATTGCTTTCATAATTTTACCAAATGAAACACTTAATTTTTCACCAGTTGTTAAATTTGCAAGTGTACTGGCTTGTGTAAAAGTATTAGTCACATTGCTTGCATTACCAGTTGTATCAAGCTTTGCGGTTAGCTTGGTATTCATTTCGGCTTCTGTGTAATAACGATCATCGTGATTATGGTTTGAAGGTGGAAAATTTGCAGGCTTATCTGTAACCATATCATAAGATGTTTGAAAGTATAATAAATCTCCCGTTTCATTATCGGTCATTTGACCCTTTTTAATTGCCATTCTTTTTTCTCCTTTTAATTAATTAATTTAAAAAACAGTTTTGCTTGAGTTGCTGTTGAATAATCTGTACCAACTCTTACCGTTTCTCCTGTATCTCCTTTATCTCCCTTTGGACCCTGAGATCCTTGTGGACCTGTTGCTCCAGTATTACCTTTTTCTCCTTTGATACCTTGAGCCCCCGACAAATCGGTTAAGAATGTAAAATCAGTTGCACCTTTTACATATAGTTTAGCATTGTCAACATCTTCTGTATTTGAAGCGATTAATACAAATTTCCCTTGTTGCACATTTGCTTTATCAGCATTCATTGCAGCAACAGAAGCATATGTTTTGAAGATACTAAATCCTTCACCCGTATCTCCTTTTTCTCCTTTAGGTCCAACATCGCCTGTCGCACCTTTAGGTCCTGTTTCTCCTTGAGGTCCAGTATCACCTTTAGGTCCTATCGCACCCGTATCGCCCTTTTGACCTTTTAATAAACCAGCATCTAGTTTTTGCTGAAATGTTTGACCGTCAGCAAAACTCACTGCATCAGCACTTGTCATAACATCTACTTCTTCTAATACTGAGCCTGTTTCCTCATCTAACAGTTGTACTCTTACTTTATTTAATTTAGACATTCTTCTATTTCCTCCTAGTCTTCTAATTTAATACCCATATTCGGGCTTACTTTTATTTCATTAGATGCAGGTACTTTTATTTCATCAGTAACAATAAATTTAAATGCTGCTGATTTGGTACTCCCATCTTTCTCTTGGATTATTACTTTTTCATCCATTGCATCAAGTCGTTCACCTAATAAATCATATTTACCACGCGCCTGTGCTACTTCCATGCCAATCGCATCTACTGGTTCATATCCAATAAGTTTGTTTATGGCATCTTTCATTGTTTCTGCTCTATCAGCTTCACTCTTAGCTTTATCAGCGTTGGAAGAAGCCCTATTTGCTTCAGAAGTAGCATTTTTAGCCTGTTCTGTTGCAATACGAACTTGTTCTTTCGCTTTTGTTACTTCTTGTTCAGCTTTTTTCACTTCTTCAGCAGCAAGCTGGGTTTGCCTTTTTGCTTCTTCGAGAACTTGATTATAATTAAAATCTGCATCATTCATTCTCTTTTCCCACTGCTGCAGGATAGATGGGTAGTTAGCTGCTATATATCCATCCGCATCAATTGAACTGTTAACAAAAACAATACCCTGATATGAAAACCACAAAACAGTTTGTTCTTCATCAAGGTTTTTAAATACAATTTGATAATTGATATGCCCATCCTGTTGTGTAGTATAGCCAGTAACTTTCCAAGTTATCTTTAGCTTACTTTCTACAACTTCTGTTTCAAGTTTAACTTCGTCAATTTCTCCACCCATATCACAAACTGCATAGCAGTACAGTTTTGATAAATCAGTTGTTTCATACATATAATCAGACATTTCAAATTTTAATATATCCGTACTATTTGAAAATTGCCTTAAATTAACAACTGCTGGATATAATTGTTTGCTTTCTAGTGTAAGTTTAATATCCACTTTTTCACCCCTTTCTAATTTTTTGGATAAAAAAAGCACTCACCATTTATTAGTGAATGCTTTATTACATATTTTCTAATTCTTCAAAGCGTTCTTGTGTTAATTTACCCTCTTTAACAAGTCGCTTTCTAAATTCAGTTGTTTGTTTACGTTCTTTTTCATTCATCATACTGCTGTCAATTATTTTTGAATATGATGGATAATCACGTAAACCAGGCAGAATATCCTTTTCTGCTTCTTCAATTAATTTCTTTTCTTCATCAGTCCAATAAATATATTTTTCAATATCAGGATGTTCCGTTGAAAATAAATTATCATCTTCGTGTTTCATCATTCAATCACCTCTGCGTACATTACATACTTCCCATCTTTAATTTTAACATCAGTAATGATATACTTCAATCCACGTTTGAACAATACTTCATCTTGTTTTTTGTAAGTGTCATATGCAATGTCCCTTATATATAAAGCGCCTCTATATCCTTTAGGTACTTTAAGATGAATAACAAGATTTCTAAGCGGATAATTAAAATCTATAAAAGAGGTTGATGAATATATTGGATTTTCAATTATTCTACCTATTTGCGATTGAAGAAAAGCTAAATCTATTTTCTCTATGCCAGGAAACAAATATTCAGGAATTGTTTTTCTAATAAGATTAATTTCTTCAGGAACTACACCTTTATCAAGTGCCGAATCAATCAATGCAATCTGATCAGCAAACTTATCAAGCCTTCCACCATTTCCAATTCTATAATTGATATTGTTTGATAAAGCGCCTGTCATTTTAGTTAAAACAAGTCTTTCATTTTTTGTTAACTGATTTAACTGGGAAGACATTATTTTTTTTATCGTACTTACTGTGGCTATATTTTTAGTAAGATTATATTTATCAAGAGTATTTTTATCCTCTTCAACAAACCCTCTATACCATTCATCATACTTCATGTTTGCTGGTACAGTGTAATAGTCACCATTTTCACCCCTTGCAGCACGTTTAACTTCATCTTCAAATTCATCATCAAAGAACGGAGCGGTTGCAGTTCTGCATCTCGGATGAAAAGGCGGAGCAGTTAAACCTATCTGATAGTCACTTAATTTAAAATGCCTACCATCCATTTCTCGACATATCTCTGATGTTTTAGTATCCAATGTAGCAACAATTTCATATTCTTCAATGCCTAAATTTTTGAACGAATCATGTTGTGCCAGTGATTGAAAATATGCCTTTTCAGTAAATACCAATGTGGCAGCACGTTTTCTATCAACTTCAAATGTATTTACAATCTCCTTTATTAAGTTATCAGGCGGTTTCCCTTGTATAAGATTCAGTGTTAATCCCTCGTGCAGTTTGTTAACCAGCTGCGCTCTATGACTTCCCCAAATACGTTCTGAGAAGTTTGAACCATCAGATGCCCATGGTTTAACAAGGATTTTATCAACAACTTTCTTATCCAACTTAGCAAAATTAGTAGCTACACCAAAGCCTTTTTGAATTTCAAAAGCTGTTTTATAAAAGGTATCGCTATATATATCGCTCATAAGATGAGTAATGTCCTTAACTTTCTTTCCTGTCAATTCCTCAACCTGTTGTTGCATTTGTAATTTCAGGGCTTCTAGCTTGCTTATATGGACCTTTGTAGATGCACGTTCTAATTCTTTCGCCCATTGATCAGAGACACCTAGTGTTTTACCTTTTTCAATGTACTCTTTCACATCCATGTGAAACTCTTTTAATTCATCGCCAGTGAGCATTTCAACCGCCCTTTGATAGCTTATACCTTCGTTATCAGCAAAACGTGTATACCACCTCGAAATCTCTTTTTCAGTGTTACTTATAGCTTTACGATATATTGCTTCTGAATCCTTCATATATTGCGTACCCTTGTTATTCATGGCATCTTCAAGCAGTTCAAATCTCTTTTTCCAATAATCACTACCAGGCATTATTCATCACCTTCATTGTTGATTCGTGGATTATTTACAAAAGCATTCGCATACTCTTTTAATACTTCATACCTTTGTTCTTCTTTTTGTTTCTTCATATTATCAATTAACTTTTGAGAATCACCAAAAGGAAGTTGCTTGATAATATCTTCATCACTAATAATACCTTTTAATTTAACCAAATTATCAATAATTGAAGTTTCATCTTGTGGCATATCACGATTGAATATGAAATCAACATCCACATCAAAGAAATCACCTTGACCGTTTTGATTGATGTCAAAGTCAATAAACCACTTCAATTGTTCCAATGAATCCTGAAACTCTGTTTCCGTGTCATTAGTATCTAGTTCAAGATCATAATAAGCACTTTGAATATTCATTTGATTGGGTGTTCCGCTGTTCAAGTTCTTGACATCAGCACCACCACCATTTTCAATGATTGCTCTTTTGAATATATCAAGTATTGCTTTATAATTTTCTGCATTGACTTCAATTTGAAGTGTATCAACACCACCTTTTTCTTCATTGGTGTTTCTAACCTTAATAGCTCCATAAGTGCTTAGGTTATGTCTGAAATCACCTAAATTTTCACCATCATAATTCATAATAATAAGAATGGTGTTACGACTATCTTCAAGCATATTGTTTGTGAATACAGTTGTAATTGTATTAATACCATCTTGAAGTGATTTGACACGCTTTAACAATGGATGCTCTATATCATTTAGTTTGAACGGAATAAGTGGTATTCTTTCAAACTGAAATGACTGTTCTTCAACAACTTCACCACCAACGCTTTTGACAAAAGTAAGATAATTATATATTCTTTCACCTTTTGCTTGATCATATAGCAATCTTCCACCTTTATAGATAAAGTATCTAACACCTTCTATTGTGTACACTTCAAGATGTTCTATATCTTCAACATGACCATTTGAGAATCTAACTGGCTTTTTATAATAGCGCCAAAAGAAATCTATTTCAGTATGTTCATCATCCCGCCAAAACACCTTTATTTCATATGACTTGAATTGTTTGAACTTGAAAACACCATTATCATCATAGTATGGGTATAGATAAGAGATACCACCATTGTTAGCATCTTTCGCAACACTCTTCAGCAATTTAAAAAAGCGCTTCTTAAAGTATTTGCTCAATACTTTAGAATACGCTTCTTCTGTGTCGATAGCAAAAGGTTTACCAACCAAATGATTAACCTTCTGATTGACAAGTCTTTTATACTGATTGTCTAGTGTCCTTTTGTTGGGCATGTTCTTGACTTCTTCAAGTTCGCCACCCTCACCAATTGCCATACGCTTGTATTTAGCTATATCTTGTATATCTCTATAATACCTATCCGCTTTTATTTGATCCTCACGTTCTTTAGAATCAAGCCACGCTTCCAATTCTAATTCAAGCCACTTCAAGTTATTTGCTGTTTCTTCTAATGGATTATTCAACTTAGCATCCAACCAACTCACTCCTTTTCTTATCGCATTAAGCATTTAATCACTCCTTACACCCTGCATCTTCAAAAATCTTTGCAAGTTTATCAAACTGTATTGCAAAAAAATCAACGCTTTCTTCATTGTGAAACTGCATATTATAGTCAATTCCGCACTCATATAAAAAAGCATGAATAATCTCATGCCTTAATACAGTATTTTGATATTTAAAAATATTTTTTTGATTGCCAGGTTTTTCTTCTGGTTTTAAAACTTTTATTTCCTTAGTAGAAATATCAGTATAACCATCTGCATTTAACGCTTTCATTGTTTCATCACGTTCTTCTAGCATTTCAACATCATATTCAGTACCTAAAACATTGATTTTCATGCTGCTATTCTTTTCTTCTTTTCGAGACAAAAAATCAGCTTGCTTTTTAGCTTCATCACTACTAACTTCATGTTTTGAACCATCTTTGCAAATAACATAAAAAGCATATGGTGTATTAAATCTAACACTGTGCATATCACTATATTGTATTACATCTACAACTTCTTTTCCTTTAAAATATCCTGGTCCATTCATTTCTTTCACCTCTCTAATCCCATGAATAGATTTCACCTTTGCTTATCTTTTCTGCAATTCCAGTTGTAGCATCAGGTGCATCATCATGTTTGTTCTTACCTTCCTTTTGATATTTCATCATGGCTTCATAGTATTCAGGAAATCTATGTTTCCAGTTATGAGGGAAATATATATGTTCCATAACCCATGTACTGTTAGAAAGTATTCTAGCAGCCTTGTTTTTGCTTTGATGAAATGGTCTAAAGACTGTTTTATTTGTCTTATATCTTTCTCTCATAATTCTTTCAACATTTCTTGAATAACTTCTACCACCGTTGTTCGATTCTATATCAGCTATATTAACTTCATCTTCAAACATCATTTTAGCCTGTGCTGGCTCTGTTACTTCCATACCTTCCTTAGTGTATAAAACATTAAGAATATAGGCTTCATTTTGGAATGTAACCCCATAATTAATCGAACAAAGATAATCATTACCTGTATCGGCTGTATCTGTGTAATTCTTGATATATTTAAACTGCGGCAACTCACCATCATATGTTTTAAATGACGTATATAAACGACCTTTTAAGTCAATAGGTTCTTGCTGATAGTTTGCGCTAACAACATCTTCACCCATTACTTTCTTTTTGGCTTCAAAACTCTTACGTGAAAGGACTTCTTCGCATAACATAGTTCCATCGTCCTGTAACGCTTTCATGTTTATATGCTTAATTTTATAGCCACTTTCAGGCAGTTCTTCTAATGCCTTCCCTGCTAAATCATCACTTGCCCATCTAGTCATGATAATAATGATCTTACCGCCTTCTTCCAAACGTGAAAGCATGGTATTAGTGAACCATTCCCAGTGTTTTTCTTTTGTAGCTTCGTTACACGCTTCTTCATAAGATTTAATTAAATCATCAACCACCAGCAAAGAAGCACCGAATCCCGTTGCTGTTCCGCCTGGTGAAGTAGCAAGATAGTTATTGTAACCACCTTCTAATGACCATAAGTTCATAGCACCATCACCACGCTTGATTCTTACATTTGGGAATACATCACTATATACAGGTTTCATTGGATCAGCTTTTGTTTCCATGATTCCATTACGAACATTTTTAGAAAACATAGTTGATAATGTTTCATTGTATGAACCAGTCATAATCTTTTCATCTTGATTTTTTCCCAATATCCATTCAACTAACAAGCTGGCAGTTCTTGATTTTCCATGTCTAGGTGGCTCATTGATGATAAGCGCATCATATTCATCAGATTCATAGAATGCTTGTAAGTCATTGCATAAATCAACTAAATACTTTCTATCACGTTTATAGAAATCAGGCGCTTTTAAATTGCAAAAATAAAAGAACTCACGCTTTGCAAGTTCTATCTTTGCTTGAAGTTTAATCATTGCTTTATCAATCATCATCTATCAGCTTCTTCAATTCATCAGTTGTCAATCCTTCCATAGGATTATTGATAGTTCCCGATACTTCTATTTTGTCATTAAACATACCCAAATGCCTACCCAACAGTTCCAGTGACTTATCTTTGTTATAAAAACTTACTTCAATACCATTTTTACCTTCTTTGATCGAAGCAATGGCAGGTAGCAAATCTTTTGGTATATCTTTCGTATCTTTTACTATTACAACACCGTTTTCTATCGTTACAAAGTCAGTTACTTTTGCGAATGCTATTGTAGCTAATTCTTTTAAAACATTGTCCTGCGTTATTTCTGTGCGCTTAGAACGCTCATTCATACGCTCTTTAATATATTTTGATACGTTAGCATTTGTTAGCATTCTACTTCCATTTGTTCTTGCTGTTTCATCCTTCTTAACGCTCTTATAAGCTGCCTTATATGCTCTAGTGGCATTAAGATCAATTAAATATTCATCAGCGAATAATTTTTGTTTAGGTGTCAATTTATAATTCATCAATGCCACTTCCTTTCTTTTATTCTACTCACGTTTATTCACTCATTAGATACAACTATTAATATTAGATTTTATAAAAATTCAGGAGAATAATTTTAAAATGAAAAAACACTTCACACGGGAATATTGTTTTATAGCTGGCATTATTATTTGTAATATTAATTAATAGTTGTATCAAATCAGCAAACAAAAAAGGCTACCATAATATTTGATAACCCATTGTTCTTATATACTGTTTTATATGTGAAGAGTAACCCCTCACAACACATATACCTTAACTATATTTATTCACTATAATCATTATATCATCTAAATATAATAAGTAAATTACTAGAAAATAACCTAAAAATAACTTATGTCAAGAAAACGAATTACATCATCTTAAAACAAATAGATGCCCAATATGGACATCTTTTTTATGAATACAATTCTTTAATTACATCATCAGAGAACAGGTAGATTGATAACTTCTTTACTAACCTGTTTTTGTTCTTACCAATTGCAACATCACTAATTGGAAATGCCCATTCATTAGCAACTGTTGAATACTTCTTGCCATTGAAATAGCAATCTTCAATCACTTTGTAATAAGGATCATCAGCTATTGTTTTAAGCGCATTGTCTATAATCCTAATATAGTTCTTGGTAACTGCAATAGATGCTTCGAGTACAGTTATTTCATTATCTTTTTTTTCTTCTTCACTTGGAATATATTTATAACCTGTATCTTGTGGCATAGGAATGAAAGAACAGCTTGTTTTAGATATTCCAACTTGTTTAATCTGTTCTATCATTTCCTGTTTATCCTTTACAACATTTTTAAAATTATTGTAGTTATAAAGGATCTGTTCTGTTTTTTGATACGTGTTCAAATCCTTCTTCTTGATTAACTTTTGTTTCATCAGTTCTTCGACCGTTTTTGAAACAGTATCATTGATAAGCTGTTCAGCTTCTTTTTTAGTAATCGTTTTTACCATTGTTAAGCAGTACCCCCAACTCAATTTCCAATTTTCTAATATATTCATCAATGATGATTTTTGAACATTTAGGTTTTACAAACTGCTGCTCATAAAGATTCAATAATTCAATCATCAGTACTTTTTTGTGTTCCATCATCTTTAATTTCCTTCCTGATACTCCATAGCCTTAGTCGGCGGGTAAAGTTGACCCTCAACAAATCTTTCCCGAACAAGTTTACCGCTTGATAAATCAAGCCATCTATAATATTTTGTACCCGCTCTTATAAATGCATCTGTTAATCTAAAGCACCGTTTTCTTTTATCATTCCATAGCCACATATTAGGTTTTAAATCTTCGAACTTGTATGGTTTAATATTTGTTAGTTCTTTAATTCTTTCTTTAATTGCAACAATTCCACATACGTCTAATATTTTTTCTATTTCTTCAATATGTTCGAATTGTTTGTCCAGTGTAAAATCTATTGATTTGTATTTTTCTTCTAAGTTGTTATACGCATTGAGACTATGTGCTAATTGCTCATCAGCAACGCCCCAATTATGATATAGCATCTTAATGTAGTCTATTAATTCAACTTTCGTTAGATTTTTTAAACTACTATCGCTATGCAACTTAAAATGTTTATATTCTTCTGTATTTTCTGCTAATTCAAAATGTTCTTCGATTAATTGCTTAAACACTTCGCTTTCTTTAAAGCCACTTGGTGCAAAATCGTAAGTGTCATTTTTTTTCGTTGCTTCATAACAATGTTTTAATAAATACAAATACGCCTTTTCGCATTCTTCTCTACTCGTCATCTTCTATACACCACTCTTTCCAACATTCTTTAGTACCATTTTCACATGTATGTTCATTGCAATTACTTGGTAGCCAATTAAATTTAGTAGCTGGACAAAATTCCGTTGCGTTGTCTTTGGTTATATCGTCAATAACTTCACACGCTTTATCTAATGCTTGTTCTAACTGTTCGATATATTGTTTTACAAGCTCATATTCATCTTCAAAATAATCACCAGCATTATCAAACAGTGCTTTCAAATCATGCATTACTTCACCTTTGTAAATCGTTACTTTATTTTCCATCTATATCACTCCAATCTATCCTTTGCCCGCAATGAGAACAACACTTAAATCTTTTATTATATTCAAAATCGTATATAGCACTTTCACCACAATTAGGACATACGCACAGCAGTTCATTTATACGACCACATTCATCATAAATGTTTTTTGTATCTTCATCTTCCCATATCTTATTTAAAATTGGACGTTTAGGCGTTGCTTTATCAACCAATTCTTGTAATACTTCTATATCATCATTCATTTTAACTGCTGATTTTTTGAGATTGAACTCATCACAAAGATATATATATATTTCTTTAACTCTATCCAAAGCTTCTTGATATTTTGAATTACTCATACTTCTGCCTCTCACAGTTTGCATATATGTTTATACATACAACAACTTTTTCTTAATCTAGAACATTTCTTTTTCTTAATTTCTTCTTTACAAAAATAACGACGATTACTTTTCATTGATAAAATATCCATTATTTTAAATATCATCTTATGCTACCTCCTCATTATTTTATATTTCCAACTCTTAACGGGTTATAAAATTGGTTTGCAATTTCCTTTTTAACATCTTCAAGATCAATAGTTACTTTTACATTTTCACTAATATAAATATCTCTTAAATCTCTTTTTCTAATCATTGGTGCAACACAATCAGCTTTCATATCCATAGCATAATCCGCATGATGTTGTAGTGGTAATTCAGCTAATGCACAAGCTACCATTCTTTTATAATTACAAATGCTTCGTTTTTTACACACTTTACATTTTGTTGCTAACATTGTTAAAAATCTCATTATTTAAACATCCTCATCTTGTGGCATTTGAAATACATCATTGCTATGTGTCACAATGCTTCCTCCCCATTCTTCGCCATAGTTGCGATTCCAAAATTCACTTTTGTTACTTTCAATATGTTCTTGTATTATATCCAATACTTTGACTGCTTTTTCTTTATTATCATATTTACCTAACATATTTGACTCATCGCTACAAGTACACCCATATATTTCAAAGTCACCATCGTAACTATCAACTATATAAAACTCCGCATATTTGCCCATTTTACACTTATCTTGACTTCTAATCCAAATACCCATCTTCAATTACCTCCTCATAAGTTGCTAAGAAAATATCGGGCTTACATGGGTAAAATTCATTGTTCACGCCTTTTATTATATAATCACCATAATTAACCATCATTGTTCCTTCTAATGTGTTGATTGCAATTCCAGCTAGCGTTTGTTTTATTAATGTCCTTTCTATATCAAAATGTTCTATATAATTTTCAATTAAATCACTACCAACAAAATTGCGTATTTCTTCTAAATTACTTCCCGTCCATTGAATAGCTTCTACAACTACAGGTTTCTTTCTATATTTAGGCATTATTTAACCCTCCTTATTTGTTAAAATATCTAAAACTTTTATGTTTTCAATGCCTTGTTTTGGCATTGGTAAACACCGACCATTTTTATCATTTAAAACAATCCATTCTTCCTTATCTTCAATTCTTATAATATCTCTAAAAACTATTTCTTCTGCTAAAGAAGTTGTTTCAACTATTACTGTCATTGTTTTCTCTCCTTTCATGCGTACCCGCACGTTTTTCCAATCAAATACACTTCTTGTCCACCATAATTGTTATATCGATAAATTTCACCATGTAACGGACCCTCGACAATAATTAAATAATGTCCGTCTTTATTTAAACCGTCTAACACCTCTTCTAAAGAAAAATACGGTTTATCCAAAAGTAATTCATTGTTTTTAATTACCTCATCATCAGCCTGATTAATAACTAATAAATTTTCCATTCCAAGCGGACTAATTAATATGTCCGCTGGATTAACTTTTTTATTTGTCATCTTTTATTCCTCTATTCCAAAATAATATTTTCTTCTTCGCCAAAACGTGATATTAATTCTTTTAATACTTCTCTACTTTCGAAATATAAAATTGCTTGCCCACACCACGTATTCCAACTAATCTCAACACTATTTTCGTCATGGTCGTAATAAAGATAATATTTATCTTGATTGCCATCTTTCCAATTTGGCTCAAAGTTTTTAGATTCATCTTTAAATGCTTTTTGAATTTCTAAATAACGTTCACATTCTTTTTTGGTTTTAAAAATTCTTAAAAAATCTTTGCGGTAATTATCAATTGTGTTATCGCCCCAATGAGCATAAACAACATACCCATCTGTATCAACAAAACAATATTGCTCTCCAAGTCTTGGAAACTCATCATCTTCAATTTCCGCTTCTTTTAATTCCTTCAATTCTTTTTCTAGCTTTGCTATTCTTTCTTCATATTCTTTTCTATTCATCTTCCATTACCTCACAATTACTTAATATTTCATCGATGTTATAAGGTTCTTCATCTTCCCATTTAACGAAACTAAATGTTGACTTGAACATGCCTATATAAGTACCACTATTAGCCCACGTTGTATTATACTTTTTAGGTTTTTCGCTAGTTCCATACAATCTATTATCTTTATCTCTTGCAATAAAATTAAATCCCTCTTTTTTAGCAACTTTTAAATATTCATGTTCTAATTTAGTTAATTTAATCGGTTCTTTATATTCTTCTAATAAGTCCAGCAACGACCGCCTTAAACACTCTGAACATACTAATCCACTGCAATTGTGTTTGTTAATACTGGGATTTGTCGTAATTCGATATAACCAGCAAGAGAGATTCTCATCAGCAGTAACATCTGTATCAAAATTTTTAATCTCGTCTTTAATCTTTTCTATCTTTAACATTCTTGTTTTCCTCCAATTCCCTATATCTTTCTTCAAGAGAATTCAATATAATAAAACAACCTAATGTAAATAAAGCCATTACCAACAATATGGTTAATATTATATTCAGCATTCCTATCCCCTTCTTTTTAATCAAAGTTAGTTACTGCCCATATCCATACTGGATCAAGTGGGCATATTTTTTTAGTTCTAGGGCACATTTTGAAGTCATTGGCATATTCCAACGCTTTATTCATTTTTTGCTCCACAGAAGGCAAATACTGCCCTAAGTCATATGCTATATTGTTTATGTACTTCTCATTATCGATACATTTACGTATTGCTTCCTTGATTTGCTCATAACTGTAACTAGCAAATCTCGGATACAGCATTTGTATATGTTCGGTTGTAAAACCTTTATTATAATTCAAACCTAGAAATGTCATAGCTTTAGTAAATTCATTTGGTGTCATTAGTAGAACTCATTGAAATCTAAATTTGATGCCAAGTCTTTTGTAGTTTGTTGTTGGATTTTTCTAGGTTTGTCCTGCTCTCTTGCGAGCCATGCATTAATAAATCTTTGAATTCCTTTTTTAGTCTTTCTTTTTGCAGGATTAGCATTTGACCAGCCTTTCATTTTTCTAAGTTCTTGAAGTACATCAACATTTGGGTATAGTTCATTCCATTCATCAATCATACTTTGGTAGATCGGATATTCTGATTTGTCATTCAAAGTTATAGTAATAACAGATGGTTCGATGGGTGTTGGCTCATGAGTGATTTTATCGCTCTGAGCAATATATATATTATTATTTATATCTATCTCTTTCTCTATCTCTTTCTCTTTCTCTTGTCGGACATTGTCCTCTTTTTTAGGACATTGTCCTTTATTTGTCCTTACGTTTAGGACATTGTCCTCATATTGTCCACCTTTTAATGCCTTAATTGCATTATTTTCACTTTGCAATACATTTTGGGCATTCACTTTTTTTCTATATTCACGCTTTTTTATTGCCCATTCTGTTTCATATCCAACCATATTTTGTACTTCATGCATAAAGTACGTTCCATTATCTAATACTTCAATCATGTTTAACTCTTGAAATATCTTGATTGCATTTCTTACAACATCAACATTTGTGTTAGTAATAGTTGCAAGCATTTCTTCACTATATGGTATTGTTTCACTAAATCTTAGATTTCCACCATGATTTGCTGATTCACATATAACCTTCAAATAAAACAGTATATAATCCTTTCCATTTGGCATAGATTCAACAATCCTTATATCGTGCCTTTTGAAGAAGTCCTTTTGCAGCCTTAACCAGTAGTATTTTTTATCAGACTTTGCCACAATACTCACCTCTAAAACTGTATATCATCTTCTGATATATCAAAATTATTATTCGAACCATTAAAACTATTTTGTTGCTCAGGTGCTTTATTTTCTTTATTTCTACTATCTAAAAACTGAACGCTTTCACATACTGCTTCAAGAACAAATACTTTTTGTCCATGTGAATTATCATAACTTCTTGACTGCATCCTAGCTTCAATCGCAATCAACGATCCTTTGGAACAATATCTTTCAACATTTTCTGCCCCCTTATTCCAAATAACACAAGGTATAAAATCCGCTTCCTGTCCATCTGCACTTTTAAATGTTCGATTACAAGCTAAATTGAATGATGCTACTGCGGTGCCTTGTTGTGTTCTTCTCAATTCGGGGTCTTTTGTTAGCCTTCCAATACAACATAATTTATTTAACATTCTCATTTTCCTTTCCGAAGAATTTATCTTCATTATCTGCAATGTAAAGATACTTTGAAATGCTAAGACCTGAAGCCTTCCAGCGATAATAACCGTATTTTGTTTGTCTTAACCTTGCCTGCGTGATATTACACGTGGCTGTTTTAATTTCTTGTGCTTCTTTATACATTGCTAAATCTTTTTTAGTTATCTTCATACCACCATTTATTCATTATTTGCTGCTTTTCATAAGCAACCTGTTTCCAATAGTTCCTTTCACGAATTAATTTATCTACAGTTAACAGTAAAATAACAATGACAATTATTAATATAACGATCAAAACCATATAAACACCTCTATTTTTTCATTTATTTAATGCCTGTTAAGAGATTTTTAACTTTCCGATAATTTATACCTATTCAATTAAAAAACTCTTACAATCTAAAATTTAAATTTCTTTTTTTAATTCATGATATGTTACTCCAACCGCATATGCAGCCCAAACATCAGCTTTGAATCCATAAAACCAATCAGGATTTTTTTTATTTCCTTTTCCGTTCTTAAAATCATGATTTGCAAATCGATCTATTAGCGCTTGCCTAATGTTAGAATCTTTCGCTTTCATATTTCCGCAAATACGCATTTTTTCATCTTTACGATATATGAATGTAGGTTTTATATTTGATCGTTCACTAATAAGCTGATAAAACCTACCAATCCAAACACAAGTATCAAACACTGTTTTGCCTACTGCCATGCCATACGATGCAATCATTTCAATAGCAACATCTGTTATACATTCACTTAAAAATAATTCTTCCAAGATTATTAATAAATCATGGTTTAATACTTTGCCAAATTTAACAGGCTTTAAATTTTTATCTAGCAGGGAATAAGCTGAATACTCATTCCCTGGATCAATTGATAAAATCATAATTAATACCCATTTTTTAGCCTTTCATAATTAACTGCGTTCTTAGCTTTATATGTTTCATATATTTCACTCCATGTGAAGCCTAGAATGTAGCCTAAATCAAACAAATATGATAGACCTATGGTAAAGCTGCAAGATTCAACTGAACCAATAAGACACTTACCAATATCATCGCAAAAATAGCCTTCCTCTTTTTCATAATAGTTATGATAGGGTTCAAAAATATCACATTCATAATAATTAAATAACGACATTTGAAAATGCAATGCATCAACATATTCAACAAGTGCTGCTTCTCTGTTGTCTTTGGCTGTCTTTTTCCAATGCTTGAATTTAGTAGGCATTTCATTCATCAGCTCACCTAATTCAACAAATAAAGCAATTTTCATTTGATCTGCAATCTTTTTATTATATATATTGCCATGTTCTTTTAAAATCGCTTCATCAAGAACACGCTGCATTTCTAATAACTCTTTTAACTGTTCTAACATCTCGATTACCTCTTACATATCCACACCAATATAAATAGGTTCGGGTGCTTCCTGTACCTCTCCATCAATGTTAAGTTGTCCTACTGCTACGTCTGTAATTTCCTGTAATTTGTTAAATACAACACCAGTTTCTTTATCGGTTTCCTGGATATTAAATAATGTTGATTGGACCGTATTAAGTGGTCTTAGTTTAGCGGTTGGTGTACATTCAATTACCAGTTGCTTTTTATTGTTAATAGGAATAATCTTAATTTTTACATTTAATTCACGTGGCTTATCATCCGTATTTATATCGTTGATATTTTTAATGATTTTTTCTAATTCATAATCAATATTTTTTATGATCTGTCCGTTTTGGATTCCTAGAATACCAATTTTTTTAACATCTTTTGCTTTAACTAATTCATCCATTTTTCTTACCTCTAACCAACTACAACAACTTTATTTTCTTCAATCAAATCTTTTAAATATTCTTCTAAATAAGCAACGATTCTTTTTTGAACTTCATATTTCCATTGTCCGCCATCAGCTTCACGCAAGCATACAGTTCCATTTTTATTAACTCTAAATAAGAACTTAGATTCTACTTGTTCAATTTCTTCATAAGTTCTAATAGGTTTCAACTTAACGATAGGCTGCACCTGGAACTTCGCATTCACTGATGCACCTTTTTTAGCTGTAACTGTTTGACCAACACCATCATCATTAAATTCAACTTCTTCAACAACTCTTAGTGAAGATAATGAATTGATGAACTTTTCTGTATTTTCAGTCATGATGAATGAAGTTGATAACAAGATGATCATTTCTTCAACCGACATATCATAACCAATTCTTAATGATGGAATCATCGGGTTAGCTTCAAAAAGATAATTTCTACTTTTATCAGCATTTAATGCACTCATGACTTCAATACAATTAAAATCAACTCTTACAATCAAAGGTGAATAAATTCCAAACACATCAGATGCATCTTTATTAGTGTTTTTGATTAATTTAATTAAGCCATCTAAGCTATTTGCTTCGATTTTGCGTGTTTTTGGTTTGTTTAATTGTTCATATCCATGTGATGTTCTGATATAATCAACACCTTCATGTTCAACAATCTCAGGCTCAACCTGACCATTAACTAATTGTTCAATATATTCTCCTAAATCTCTTAACATTGTATTTTCCATTTCTCTTTCCTCTTTCTTTCTATACCCTGTGGGGTATTATTTTTTATTCTTGGCACACTTCAACAACTTTTCCCGTTGCTGCCTGTACCCTTCTTTTAAAATCTTCTTCATTTGAATGTCTACTTGACAGATGCATCAAATAGATTCTCTTAACTTTTGACAGATCGATAGATTTCAAATATTGAATAGTTGTGTCTATGCTCATATGGCTTTGGATAAGCCTTTTTCTTTGTGCATCTTCTTCAACAAGTTCAATATCATAATTCGCTTCTATCATTATGTAATCAAGCCCGTGGAAAGCGTACTTGATCATATATGTATCGGTTGCAAATAACAGCTTTTCATTCGTCACAACCGAATAAATAAGGAAACCAACACAAGGAACATCATGATTCATTTCCAAAGTAATTATTTTAAATGTGCCTATATCAATCTGCTTTAAATGTTTAAGCCTTTTCGCCCTGTGATGATTATTAATCTCTTTAGCTTCAAATACTTCTTTCAGTGCGTAGCACCTAACACCTGCATTCAATAAATCTTTTAGCGATTTAGAATGATCTTGGTGAACGTGGCTCACCAAACAAGCATCAATTACACTAGGAACAATAAAGTTTGTTTTTCTTTTTAGTTCTTTAAGTGGTATCCCACATTCAATAAGTACAGTAGTTTGGAAATCGCTTATTAAATAAGCGTTTCCTTTACTGCTGCTTGCTATCGGTTTAATTTCCATTACCAGTCAATTCCCATTTGCTCTTGTTTCACTTGCGCTGTGGCTTGTTTTTCTTCTTTAGGTGCATTCGGTTGTGTTTGTGGTTTTGGCTCTGTATGCGCTTGTTTTAGCGATTCCTGTGGCTCTTGCAATTGTTCCGTTTTTGGTAATTCAATTACTTCTGTTGCCTGAAATTCATTCACTTCTTTTCTGATATTTTTATAAGTTTCATCAGCTTGTTCCATATATGCATTCATAGTATAAGATGAACCGAAATTTTTAGGGATTTTCTTTGTAATGTTGTTTCTGATTTTTCTAATAATCATCTGTTCTTCATTGTCTTTCCATGATGGTGAAATCCATTTAGAAAATTCGTCACTATGAATCACTTCAAAACCTAACCCTTTTGCTTTCTCTAGCATTTCTTTTTTCTTTGCTTCAATCTGTGTTTTTTGTTCAGCAGTTGCTTTATAGCGGTCTTGACAAATACCAAACGTTTCATTCATCATGTTATTTCTAATATGAGCCATTAAATTATTAATGACATCATCACGTTCACCAATATAGAAATGAATAGTATTATCAGTTGAAATAACAGGATAAACAATCTTAGATATCTTACCTGTTCCCTTTGGTGTCCATTTAGGTGGTGTAAATTCCAAACCGTTATATGATGGATATTCGAAAATATCATTTTCACGAACTACCCAATAAGGGCATACTTTTTTTACATCTACCCCAAATCTTCTAACTAATGCATCATTCCCGTCACCTTCAATGCCCATTTCTAAAGATTTGATCCAGTTTCCATTTTTATCTTTGATATTTCTTAATTGAAAATATACTTCTCTTGGCTGTGCCAATGGATTTAATTGAAGTGATGTAACTCGTTGAATAATATCTTTTACATTTGATTTATCCAGCTTTTCGCTATTAAAATCTAACCCATTTGCTTCTAACAGATTATTAATTGATGAAATGGCATTCAATGCGCATTCCTTTTGGTAATCTGAAAGCTGTATTCCATAACCTTCTAATTGATTTTGAATCATAGGCAGATATAAATCTGCTACTTTTGTTAGTACTGTTTTAGGTGCTGCAACCTGTCTATTTTCCTGTGTTGTCATTTTTCTTTCTCTCTTTCTATTTATTTTCAATTCTTAATGTTTCATCATTTTCAGTTACATATAATCTTACTTGTTGTGAATTGGTTTTAATTGTTTCATTAACTGATTCAGCATTATCAATAAAGATAGGTGCATATGTATTTGAATAATCACAAATTGTATTGATAACATCCAAGCCCGCATTTATCTTCATTGCATTGTTTAAATCAGTGTAATTAACACCATTAACCGTTACTTCACAAACTTCGTTCAAACCGCCATTAATCTGTTCTTCAAATAGATTAAATTTACATAACTTGAAGTGACTATTAATCTTTTCAGTAAGCATGGCTACTTTTGTTTTGATGAATAAATCTGTTAAATAAAGCATCTTATCCATATCGTTGTACTGATTAGATAGTTCTTTTTCTCTTGCTTCAAGTTCGGCAATTCGGTTTATTTGAGTTTTAGCGAGACGTTCTTTTGCTTTTATTTCTTCATAATGTGAACGCTGCTCTTTTAACATGCCGATTTCCTCATTAATCTTTGCAACTTCTTCACCTGTATTAGATTTCAAGAATTCCATTTCACGTTCAGCATTAACAATCTTTTCATCAATTGCATTGATTTTTGGTTCTTGTTCTTTTGCAAAGTCTTCGTTGATATTTGCGATTTTTTTAGTAAGTTCACTTAACTTCACTTTGCTTTCATCAATCATGTTTTGATATTCCTGAACTTTATTTTCTAAATCATCAATTTCAACAGAACGTTCTTTATATTCTTTCAGCAAAGATAAGCCTTTAGCATTCAATTCTTCTAATCTGTTTGATTTATATATATTAAATTCTTCTTCGAATTTTTTTATTTGTTCTTGCGTACGCATTTGACCGCATTCAGGACAAATATTTTTTGAACTGTCATAATATTTTGCTTCAAGTTCATTACGTTCTTTTCTTAAAGGATCACGTCTGCTTTTATTTGCATCTTGCATTGATTTCTTTACTTGTATTTCATTTTCAGCACGCTCTTTTTTATGCTCCAATGAATCAATTTGAATGTTCAAACTATACTCTTCATCTTTAAGTGCTTTGACATCAGGAACTTCATTTTGAACTAATAACTTTTGATTTCTTAATTTAATTAATTCAGTTTCTTTTTCAGCAGCTGCTCCACCGTTTAAAACTGTTTGCTTTTTATTTTCCAGTTCATTAATTCTTTCATTAATAAACTTATATTTTTCTTTATCAACTTCTTCAATTTCAGTTGGGATTGCAAGGTTCGCTTCATTAATTTTTATTGGAATAGTTTTTAATTCATCATTTATTGGCTTCATTTGTGATTTTAGCTGCGCTCTTAAATCATCAACACTCTTGCCATTCAATAACTGCTGTAATGGCGCTAAATCATTAAGTGAATTAATCACCAGTTCATCAGATACATCACCGCAAATATCAATCAAAGTTTTTCTTCGGTCCTGCCATTTCATTCTTGTGTTGAAATAAAATGGATCAGTGATCATCGAAAAGATATTACTATCAAACAGTTCATTAACTGTTTCATCGTATTCTTTCTTTTTACGTGGTACATCATCAACAAAATAATCAGTGGTATGTCCTGTAAATGCTGCTGTAGTGCTTCCACGCTGTTTAGTGTATTTTTCTTTGAACACCTTTTTAAATGTAGTTTCAGTTCCATCTACTTCAACAACTGCTTCAACCAAATGTTCTAAATTATGAAGATATTCACCATCAGCTGTTTTTGTCTTAACATCAAAATCACTTGCACCACTTGAATCCTTATTAAAGAACAGCCAACTGAAAGCATCTACTAATGTCGTTTTACCTGTTGCATTTTTTCCATAGATATTTGTATCTAACAAATTGAAATCAATATCACGCTCTTTGATTCCCTTGAAGTTTCTCAACTTCATCTGTTTCAACCTTACATTTTTCATTTTTCTTTCTCCTTTTGGTTATATTTTTCAATCACCCAGTCCCGATCCTTTGTCACCGTCTCGAGACTAGACTTTAAATTTCTAATTACTAATACCTGGTAAACACTTAGCGCAATAAACAGAACTAAAAGTATGCTAAGAATTTTAATAAATGTTTTATCTTTCATAAGAGCATCCCTATAACTCCCGTTAGTAATTCAACAAATATGTAAACAACTGCAACAATTGTTAAAATTCCACGAGGTCTTAGATTATTGAGGTTCATGGTTGGTGCTCCTCTTAAAGTCCTCAGTCATCGCAATAGATGCTACAGTTTCAATGATTTCATCTAAAGTCATACCTGAATCAAATAATTCTTTCACTAAAGCCCTAATCTTATCTTCCATTTTGACTTCCTCCTGAATATCTTCTATAATGAAGATGCTTTAATTTTGTTAGTCGTTGTTCTCAGCAACGGCTTTTTTTATTTCGAAAAGAAACGTTGGCATTAATTCAGTCAATGCTTTTTCTGCAACTCGTTTTGCTGCTTCTTCAATGTAGTTACCATCTACCAGTACATGGTCATTTTCCATATAATCCCAGAATGCTTTACGAGGGATATGAGCACTTCTGCGACCACCAGGACTTATAGTAATACTTCCAGGAAATGAACCTCTCTCGATTGCATTAAGTATCCATTCACGTCCTTTGTGTGTTATTTTCATTACCTCCTCAACACTAATGTTGTATTCGTCCACTTTCCTCACCCCCTTTCTATAATCTGTCACCTAAAAACTTATTAACAAAATACACCTGCCCTTTTCCAGTTACCTTAGGTGTTTTCGTAGTAACATTGCACCCATTACCATCAATGTGTGTATGTTCTTTGATTTCAAATAATTCCATATCCATACTTTTTTGAGTAGGCATATTCCAGTCACTACCCTTTCTTTTGATTAAATAGCCTTTATCTCTCAGTTCAGCGAATAGTCTATTTGCACCAATATTGATTCCATTTTGTTTTAAAATCTTTGCTAAATCACCTACCAATATTGAAGTTTTGCTTGTTGCTACTGCATCGGCAAATAATGCTTTCGGCTTAAGTTCTTGATTTTCAAGAAGAAGCGCATCGCATCTTTGTTTAGATAGTTCTAATGCTCTGTTCATAATGAATTCAGGACTGTTTAATTTAGCTTCCATCTTGTTAAATGCATTAATATATTTAAGTTTCCATTCAAGTGCTTCTTTACCAGTGAACCCCATTGTTAATAATGTGAATCCATCACGATTCATTAAATACATAGGATATTCCTGGTGGTTTTGTTCGTGGATGTATTTTGTTTCGTGGAATAGGTCTGTCCAATTTTGGACACCCCCATTAGATATTATTTTTCTAATATCTCTTAATACATGTTGGTGTTCCTTTTTAAAATCCTTTGCCACTTGTAAGCTAGTTACAAGCATTTGATTATTTTCATATTTAATTTGCACTTCATTCATATGACCACTCCTTTAAATTTCTTCTAAACAATCCGCTTGTGTCCTTAACAACTCAGCAGTCATTCCCTGTTCAATTAGCTTCTTGCCCCGCTTTTCTAAATGTCTTAGATTGTATAAGCGTTGTCTTTGCAAATATTTCAATCTTTGCTCAAGCCTTGCAAGTTTGACTTCTTTTGAATTGGTTAATCGTTGTATTTCAAGTTCAACTTCTTCATCTGTTAAATATTCTCTTGCCATTTTTTCACTTCCTTTTCTTTAATTCTTGCTATAATCACCCTTGAAAGCGAGGTGAATATAATGCGTAGCTTTACTCCTGAAGAAGCAAAGCGACTTCGTGATGATGCTTCTAATGATTCAACTATAATGATTCGTTATCTTGAAGAGAAATTTGAAGAACAAGATAAGCAAAGTAAAATAGATAGAATCATTGCTATAATTGGTGCAATATTTGCAGCATTAGCTGTTATTGTTCCATTTTTTATTTAAATGTTTTTATCGCTATATTTAATACTGTAATTACAATTGCAATAGTAATTATCATGATATTAATAGCAGTTAGTTCAACGGTACGAACCCCTTCAAGCCATTGGACTATTTTTTTGTATGTTTTCTTCATAACGCTCCTTTCTTTTCCTACCACCTTATTTTTGATACAATCCTTCAATGAAAAGGGGTGATTATAATGTCTGATATGGCTTTTGAAATTCTTGAACAATTAAAAGAAAATCCGAATTTCTATTTTTCTTCTGATGCAATCATCAAAGACCAACAACGAGATGCGATTGAAGAATTAGAAAACAATGGATATATAATTGTCGAAGCCAATTCAGTAGGTTATGTTATAGTCAAAGTGCTATAACAATATTTAGCGTATTTTATCTGTTAGCGCAGTTTAATACGCTTTTTTATTTTGCGTTTTAATCGCCAATATTCAATTTTAAATAATATCCATATTTCTTTAGGTAGCTTTATCAATGATGGATAAACTAATTTAACTTCAACAAATTCATCATTGTCTTTGTAAAATTCACTATCCTTTGTATGAATGAATTTTCCATACTTACCTTCTTTTTTGTATAAGCTGATATCGTGATAACCTTTAAATGGTCCATGTCTAAATTGGACGCCATATTCATTTCCATTTTGGTCTTTCACGAAAATATACTTAATACCTAAATCAGTGCCAAATATTTTCATATAGCTCTCCTTTCTTTGTAGATTTTTACTTTTAACTCTATTTTTACGGTTTTTAATTTGTGTCTTTTTAGGACACTCATTTTTATTTAGAGTTATAATTTATTTGGTCGATGAATTAGTAATTCTACTTACTTAAACGTAAGTTATCGATCAAAAAAAATAGCATCAACATCTGAGGATGATAATTCTAAGATTTTTCGTATTTTCTGTATTTCTTCACGATAAAAATCAGTTTCACCTCTTTTTTTACGATAATAGGTTGTTGGAGCAATATTTAAAGCGTTTGCAACTTCCTCATTAGTAAGACCATGTTCTTTGGTTTTAGCTTCCAATAATATCCAATTCAATTTCAATCACCTCCTTGCGTTTACGTAAGTATAATACCACTTGCATATACGCAAGTCAACCGTTTTTGCATAAATACTTACTTTTATGCAATACTATTTGCATTTACGTAATGTTTAGCTTATAATTTAAATAAGAAAATGAGGTGCACATAATATGGAAATTAAAGATATATTAAAGCAAAAAAGAAAAAGTTTAGGTTTAACTATGAAAGATGTTGCTCGTGCTTGTGATGTTAGCGAAGCCACCGTATCTCGTTGGGAAAGTGGTAATATAGGTGATATGAAAAGAAGCAGAATCGCAGCATTAGCTGATATACTACAAATTTCCCCTGCTATTATAGTTGGAACTGTAGATGATCCTAATTTTTCACAATTAGGTGACTATGAAGAAAATATTGAATATTTGAAAAATCAACCTGAATTATTAGAACTATATAAGGAAATAGTTGAAAATGATCAACTTGCTATTCTATTTGATAAAGCAAAAAAACTAGAACCAAAGGATCTAGAACAAATACTAAAAATCATCGATACATTTAATAAAGAAACGAGATGATTATATGGAATTTGAGGACTTTCTAAGATGGCACAATATTAGTTTAGTGCTGGAAAGTATGTCCTCTTATGTGAGGGGATTTGCATATTATAATGGTGAGTCATATTTAGTTACCATTAATGCACGCTGCTGCAAATGTCAACAGCAAACAACTGCTATACATGAACTTATTCACATCTTTGAAAACCATTTTACGTGTCCACAAGAATATGCAGAACAGTGCGAAAAAGAAGTTCATGATATTATTGAATTATTAAAAAAGAAGTTTGGAATAAAGTAAGAATATTTTTGGTAAACATATAAAGGAGGAATAGAGATGAATTACACAGACAAACAAGAATTTGGACCAAATTGCATTGGTCAAGTAATAAGAATACTAAGTGATAAAGAATTAATTGTTGATGTTGGAGATGATTATTTAACAATAGGTGATACAGTTATCATTTATGCTGTTGGTGATGAAATATTTGATTTAGATGGAAATTCACTAGGTGTTTATGAATTTGATAAAGCTACGCTTGAAGTCATCACTACTACTTCCACATATTCTGTATGTTCAACACCAAAAACAACTAAAGTGTCTTCTGCTATAGTTGATTATACAAATTTATTTTCAAAAGAAACAGTTGTTCAAGAAGATTTGAACATAAATAAAAATGATATAGAAGCTATCAACATAGAAAATAAAAGCATCATAGTAAAAGGTGATTTAGTAAAAAAATATTGATATTTTACAAAAATATGCATATAATGAAAAGGAAGCGTAAGGTCACATTCGATGGGGCCAACATACACCCTTTTCATTTAGAAAGGGGTGTTTTGTTTTGTCGAAAAATATCATTTATGATAAACCTTTTAAAACTTATGATGAAATGTTAAATATATTGCAAGAAAGAAACATTATTATTAAAGATAGAGAATCTGCTAAAGAACTTTTATCTGATATATCATATTACAGGTTGATCAATGGCTATAAACATATTTTTACAAGTACAAATGATAAATTTGATTATCCTATTTTATTTGAAGAATTATATACAATTTATATAATAGATAATAAATTAAATAATATTATATTTAGTTATATTTTAGAAATTGAACGAGCTTTAAAATCTAAAATATCTTATGTGATTTCTGAAAATTACGGTGTCTTTACAGACTTGAATGATTTAAATAATGAAAATCCAAATGATTATTTATGTAAAATAAATTATGCGAACTGCAAAATGAAGAATAGTACGCTTAAAAAAATCAAAGAAATTATGAACGAAAGTAGAAATACAAGTGTACATCATTATATTGAAAATCATAATCATATCCCATGTTGGATAATTACAAATACAATTCCCCTTGGTACTATGATTAAATGGTTTCAAATTTTAAAATCTTCAGATAAAGATTCTGTTTGTTCTATGATTATTCACAATGAATCTTTATCTCAAAATGATTACAAAGTTTTTATGACACATGCATTGGAAATATTAAGAACATATCGCAATAATATTGCACACGGAAATAGATCGTATACCAGCGCTATAAAAACTAAACTTCCCAAAAACATCGTACTTACAATATCCAATGGTTCAATCACTAAAAGTGATTATACGAATAATGGATATGGAAATAATGATTTATTTGCTGTTATTATTATTGTTGCCACACTAACAAGAACTAATTCACGAAAAATTTTTCTTAACGAAATCATTAATTATTTTGATAGTATAAAGGATTTAAAAATTTGCAACAAACCGTATTTTGATATTTTGTCTTTACCGTCAAATTTTATAGATAGACTAGAAAAATTATATTAAATATCTTTATTGATAATGAGATGTAAAGCAATTTGCTAACATGTAAATAAAAAATATCCTAAGTATGTAAAATAATTTAAGACCTGCAACATTATATAACAAAAAAACCACTCTACGCCAATAGAGTGGTAAAGTGATACGCCAATATCACTATAATGTAAAGTAACTAACCAAAAGTCCTTTTACGTACCTAATTATAACAAATTAGCACGTCTAAGGCAAATTAAAGAAAGGACGTGTTTTCATTATGGCTAGAAAGCAAACTTTTAAGCGCAGACCAAATAACACTGGGACAGTAATAAAATTATCAGGTAAACGAAGACGTCCGTGGTGTGCAAAAATAACCACTGGAAAAGATATTATTACAGGCAGACAGATACAATCAGTTTTAGGAACTTTTGAAACATGGGATGAAGCTGACGATGCTTTGACTTTATATAGGCTTAGTCAGAAAAATAAGATTACTGATATAGAAGCTGAAGCATTAGCACCTGATACATTTCAAAAACTTGTTGATCAGCGTGAAAAGAATATGCCGACGTTTAGTGAACTTTACAATAAAGTATATGAAGACTATATAATCAAACTTTCGAACAGTTCACAAAGAAGATACAGAGCATGTTACAAGCGCCTAAAAGAAATACATGATTTTAAGATCAATAGATTATCATTAACTGTTTTACAAAGTGTATTTGATAAATACAAAGATAAAGTATCTAAAGATAGTCTGTCTGATACAAAAATATTAGTAAAAAAAGTATTTGAACAAGCTATTATAACAGGTGCAATCACAAAAGATGAAAATTTAACTGAATACATTAACATTTCAACCAATTATAAAAAAACAAAAATAATACATACTCCATTTACCATAGACGAGATAAATACCTTGTATAAAGATAATACGTTTGAATCAAAATTAATTTTAATCTATATCTTTACTGGAGCACGTCCTAGCGAACTTTTAAATCTTTCCAAAGATAGATTCCATATCGATGAAATTTGCAAAGACGATGGTGAAATAAAAAAAGTCTCTTATGTTATTGCAGGTATAAAAACTTCAGCAGGACAGGATAGAATAATCCCTATTCACAATGTTATTAAGCCCTTCATAAAAGAGATTTTAGGAAATAATGACATATTTATGCCATACACACAAAAAGTTCCATATGAGGTATATAAAAGAGATATTTTTTACCCTACTATGAAAAGATTAGATATGAATCACCTACCACACGATACCAGACATACTTTTGGAACACTCGCAGAACTGTACAAACTAGATAGCTATATGGTAAAAAAAATATTGGGGCACAAATTTCAGGATTTGACAAAGGATGTCTATACCCACGTAATGGTAAATAAATTAAATGAAGAAATAAACAAAATCAAGGTTTTATGAGCCTTGATTTTGTTACTTATTTGTTACTTACGAGGTACATTTAATCAATTTTTATCACTCAAACCCCTTAATTTACCGTCGTTTTAAAGCTACAATCGTCTCAACATGGCTAGTATGAGGGAACATGTCAACCGGATACATTACCTCACCACGATAGCCAATTTTTGCAAAATACTTGATGTCCCTTACCTGAGTACTTGGATCACAAGAAATATAAACAACTTGTTTAGGATTCAAGATTTTTACAGCATCCATAAATTCCTGCGTACTGCCACTGCGTGGGGGATCCATAATTACACAATCAACTTTTTGCTTCTGTTTAGCTAATTTAATCATAAAAGCAGAAGCATCATCATTAATAAATTTAATATTTTCAATCTTATTCATTTTAGCATTATTGATGGCATCTTTAACTGCATCTTTATTTAATTCCACACCAGTAACTTCCTTAGTTCTATTAGCTACAATCATTCCAATTGTCCCAATTCCACAATAAGCATCTATAATTCTTTCTTGACCTGTTAAATTCAATAAATCTAGAGCTTTAGAATACAGTAATTCACACTGTTGATGATTAATTTGATAAAATGATTTTGGCGAAATCTTAAACTTCAAACCACACAATTCATCAACTATAAATCCCTTACCATAAAGAATCTTTTCTTCATTACCTAAAACCACACTCGTTTTACGTTTATTTACATTTAATACAACCGTCTTAATACTTGGAAAATTTTTAATCAACTCATTACAAAAATTTTTGGATCCTTTAAATACATTATCATTGCAAACTAGTACTACCATTGTCTGATCAGTAACAAGAGCACGTCGAATTAATACATGACGCAATAATCCGCGATTACGATTTTCATCATAAATACTAACTCGATATCGTTTTAATAAGCTTTGAATCTTCTTAATAATCATATCACTGAGTTCTTCATGAAGAAGACAACGATCATAAGGAATAATCTTATGACTATCCTCTTCATAAAAGCCAAATTCATATCTATGATTAAAAGCAACAATTATTTTATTACGGTATTCATAAGGATGCCCCATTCCAATAGTATCCTTGACTTCATACATGTCTAATTTATTATCTTTTAACAGCTTCTTACAATAATCTGTTTTAATCTTTAATTGTCTCTGGTAATCAGTATTAATGTATTTACAGCTACCACATTTCTTCTCTATTAAACATTTCATTTTATCACCTAGCAACAGTATAACATAACTAAAGCAAAATACTAATCAATTCCTTCTCTCATTATTATTTCTTCATAAATAAAAACAAGGTATAGTTTGTTACCAAACTATACCTACTATTAATCTTCAGATATCTCTTCTTCAATGTGCCCTACTACTTGAAATGACTTATCAGTATACTGCATAATTTCAAATTTATTACCATCAGGATCATGCACCCACATTTGATAGGTATGTGATGGACCTTTAGAAATAGGTGTATCTATTGCAACTCCACATTCAACTAGTTCTCGATAAGTTTTTTCTATATCCTCAACCAATAACGCAAAGTGTGAATACCCCAGCCTCTGGTTCCACTCATCATGTGGCGCTTGTCCTTCATCCTTTGGAAATAGTTCAATAAACTGTCCAGGGGCAATTTCAATATAAACAATGATAATTCTGTTTGGATCAACTTCAGCTACTTCACTATATTTACCACGATTTAGTCCTTTATAAAGTCCCGCCCTTGTTACAATTTTAACTTTTAATCCTAACTTATTTTCATAAAAGTCTCTCATCACATCCATTTGATCAGTGAAAAAAGATACATGCATCAAGCTTTTAAATTCCATTTGTCTTCTCCTTTAATTATCATTTGTAAATACTATTTTTTCTTGATTTCTTGCCTCATTCATGACTTTAGCTACTATTAAACTTAATTCCAGCATCTTTTTAGCAAAATCATAATCATTATTATCAATGATTCTAATAAATTCAATAAATTCATAATATAAGCGATGTTCACAATCATCAACTCGATAAATTTCTTCAGTGCCATCGTTAAAAATAATTTGATATCCGGTCATCTGATTAACAGGTTTATCAATTTTAATAACCCCTTTATCACCTTGAATCGTTGAAATAATCGGTGCTTTGCAATCTTTAGCCCCTATACTTATCCCCTTAAACGAACCATAATCGTACATTAGAATACCACTTGTATCAATTTGATTCTCAATATTTGCCATATACCCAATACTTACTGGTTGACCAAATAAACTTATTATTGCATTAACATTATAAACATTGATATCCATCAAAGCTCCACCTGATTTATGATAATCAAATGCCGGTAAAATTGTTCCTTGTTTAAAAGCATCATATCGTGAAGAATATTGACTATAATTAAAATTCATGATTTTAATATTTCCAATTCTCTTTATATCTTCTTTCAATTTTTTAAAAGCAGGTAAATAATGGATATTAACTGCTTCTAAAATAATTAGATCGTTTTCTTGAGCAATTTCTTTTAATTCTTCCAATTCCTTAACATTTGAAGTAATAGGTTTTTCCATTATTACATGCTTACCTTTTAATAAAGCTTTTTTAGCAAAACTAAAATGTAAATGATTTGGCAAGGCAACATACACTGTATCGATTTCACTTCGCAACATTTCATCATAGTCATAATAACAATGATCTAGATGATATTGCTTAGCGAGAATAGTAGTCTCTTTCTTAGTTTGTTCAGTCCCTAAAATCGAAATTGATTCAATCTTTAACTTATTTATAGTTGTTAATAAGTCTTTAACAATCATCCCTGTTCCTAAAATACCTAATTTCATTTAATTTGCCTCCCTAATTATTTCTGTTAATTCCAATATCCTTTTTGTATCTTCCAAACTATGAAGTGCACTCTCAGTTTTATGAGCTCGTACATCATCAATAAAGCACTGAATCTCCATAGTCATATCATCTCCAATAATTGGATAATTGCGTTCAACCACAGTACCATCATTTTTTATGATTTTATAATCAATAATACGATTAAACATTGGAATCTCTATTTTTCCAAATTCACCTTCGATAATTGCTAAACGCTCTTTATTACGATCAATTGCCCCTTCCACAATCGCAGTACATTCATTATTAAAATTAATTTTTGCTTTAAAATACCATTCAACTCCAGCAACAATATCAATCTGTGAATTAACATTCTTTATATCTGAATCCACCAAAGCTAATACAAAACCAAGCAAATAACTTCCTACGTCATTCAGTGCCCCACCTTGATCAACGTTAAATAAATATGAGGTAGTTTGGTGAGCAGTAGCATCAAAACAAAAATTAGCTTCAATTTGTTTGATTTTACCAATCAATGATAAATCCTGTTTTAAATGTTCTAAACCAATATTAAATTTAGTCTTTAATGCTTCTAAGCAATATCCTTTTTCCGTATATACTTTTGTTTTAATCTCCTCAATATCTGCAACTGTCAATACCATTGGTTTTTCTGATAATACCGCAATATGATTATCAAGTGCTTTTAAGATCCATTCCTTATGATATTTATGAGGTAAGGCAATGTATACAGCATCAAGTTCTCGATCCTGTAATAATTCGTCATAATCTTGATATATTTTAACTTCTGGGTGAGCCTTTACATATTCATCATCACTTGTTAAGGAATGAGATGCAATTGCATAAATCTTTCCTTCGTCAGTGTATTCAATACTTTTAACAAATTTTCTTGCAATATTCCCAAATCCAATAATTCCAAAATTCATTGATTTTGCCTCCTTTTCCTTGTTATAACATAACTATTTATTATTTAAATATATTTATAATATTCTGGAAACAAAGTACTAAGAAAATAAAAAAAATACTGTGATTTTTGTACTTTTAGTACAATCACAATACTTTTATATAACCGTCATAATATAATTGACCCATAACCAGCTAATTGGCATAACAATAACCATTGCAGGAATCATATCCGCAATTGGAAATTCTTTAACCTTGATCATTCTAAATCCTGTAGCAATCATTAAAAAGCCACCACAAGCTTTAAAATCATTGATCATTGCTGGTGTAGTCAATGGAAAAATAAACTTTGCTGATAAAAATAAAATAAAAAAGATTACAAACTGCGGAATGGCAATTACAGATACCACATACCCTAAATTACAAGCAAAAATCGCAGCAGTAAAAAAATCAAGAATTGATTTAGAAATCAAAACTCCATTATCACCCGTCATTCCTGAAGTTAAGGAGCCATAAATTCCTGTTCCACTAGCACAAAATAACACAATAATAGTAATTAAAGTAGATTGAAACTCTTCCGAACTTAAATCACTACCATTATTTTTAAATATTTTGGCAATTGGCTTTTGCATTAAAATTGCTCCCTTATTGATCCAATCACTAAAGTGCAGTGATAATCCCACAATAGTTCCAATAATTATTGAAAAGATTACTGCCGGCATATTTTCCATTAATCCAATTGCATTGATTCCCATAGCCATAGCACAAATCCCAAAAATCAAGGTTATTTCTGTCTTAAGTCTATGACTTAATTTATGACCTAATAATGCACCAAATATTCCCCCTAATACAATTGATAAACTATTAATAATGACTCCTGTTGGCATTATTTTTCCCCCTTTATAATTTGAAAATTATTTCTCTAAAAGATTCCATTCACTCTCTTTATAAAGAATATCATTTTTATTAGATAATTGCCAATTAAAATAGTTTCTTGTCTTATTAAGAAAAAAAAGGACATAATTCTATAGGCTACAATATTTGAACCATAAAATACATGATGTTATAATATAAAGACAAAAAGGAGATGAACTATATGACAAAAGTAGATATTATATCTGGTTTCCTTGGAGCTGGTAAAACTACATTCATAAAAAAATTAATTAGTGATGTATATCCAGGAGAACAAATTGTCTTAATTGAAAATGAATTTGGTGAAATTGGAATTGATGGAACTTTTATGAATAATGCTGGAATTGAAGTAACTGAAATTAATTCAGGGTGTATTTGTTGCAGTCTAGTTGGTGACTTTGAAGCTTCATTAAAAGAAGTATTAGAAACATATCATCCTGATCGAATTATCATCGAACCTTCTGGTGTTGGAAAATTGTCAGATGTAATTAAAGCTGTTAGTGATGTACATAGTCATGAATTAGAACTTGATAATTATATTGCTGTTATCGATGCTAAAAAATGTCGATTATACACAAAGAATTTTGGAGAGTTTTTTAATAATCAAATCGAGTACGCCTCACTTATTATTTTAAGCCGAACTCAAGATATAACAGAATTTCAGCTAGATGAGTGTTTAAAAATTATTAAAGAACATAATAATCAAGCTAATGTCATTACAACCCCATGGGATCAGCTTACCAAAGAAATACTAATTAATGCCTTTAGTAATAGTGATAATCTTCGTGATGAATTGTTGGAACAATTAGATATTTGTCCTATATGTGCCCATCATCATGATCATCACCACGATCATGAACATCATCATGATCACGAACATCATCATGATCATAATTGTGAGTGTGGTCATGAGCACCATCATGCTGATGAAGTTTTCACCAGTTGGGGTAAACAGACACCTAAAAAATATTCTAAATCTCAATTAGAAAAAATCTTAAAAGAACTAAGTGACAGTTCCGCCTATGGAAATATTTTAAGAGCTAAAGGATATGTCGATAGTATTGAAGGTGATTGGTGGTATTTTGATTTAGTCCCTGGAGAATATGAAATTCGTATAGGAAAACCTGACTTTACAGGTCGAATTTGTGTCATTGGCGAAAAATTAGATAAAATAAAATTAGATAGATTATTCGATGAGGTCGCTTAATGGAAACAAGAGTATATATTTTCGCAGGCTTTCTAGATAGTGGTAAAACCTCATTTATTAATGATACTTTAATGAATCCTGATTTTTATAGTGAAGAAGACACCTTATTAATTAGTTTTGAAGAAGGTGAAGTTGCCTATAATGATATTTATTTAAAAAAATCTAATACTTCATTGGTAACATTAGATTTTGAAAATTTTACCACCTATGATCTAAAACATTTAGAATTAGAATATCGTCCTACTCAAATCATGATTGAAGCTAATGGAATGATGGACCTGAATATTTTTGTAAAAGAAACGATTCCTGAAAACTGGAAAGTGGTCCAAGTATTAACAACTTTTGATACTACTACTTTTTCAATGTATTTAAATAATATGCGTTCTCTTGTATATAGTCAGGTTGTCTTTAGTGATCTTGTTATTTTTAATCGCTATGATCCAAATATTAAAAAATCCATGTTAAGAAATAATATTAAAGCGATTAACAGTAATGCTCAAATCATTTATGAATTAGCTAACGGCACTATAGATACAATGAATCCTGAAGAAGAATTACCATTTGATATTAATAAAGAACATTTAGATATACAAGATCATGATTTTGGAATCTTTTGTATGGACGCTATGGATCATCCTGATAAATATAATGGTAAAACAGTCAAAATTAAAGGTAAGTTTATCGGTCTAGATCGTGTCATTGAAGATGGTTTTGTCCTAGGGCGTCAAGCTATGGTATGCTGTGAAGAAGATACCTCATTGATTGGGCTTGTCTGTATTAGTAAGCTAGCAAATAAATTGATTCCTGAAGAATGGATCGTTGTTGAAGGAAAAATTACAGTTGATTATGATCCGGAATATCAAATGAATGTTCCTATATTAACAGTGGAGCACCTCGATGTAGTCCCTCCATTAAAAAACCAATATGTGACATTTGATTAAAAATAAAGATGCCTGCTTTATTATAAAAAAGCAGACATCTTTATTATTTTCCAAGTTTTTCAACTATTTGAACTACTAATTCTTGACCATTCATCTGACCATAAACGAATGGATCAATTACTTCGATCGGTTTTTCTGGCAATAATTCCTTAACTCGATACAAATCATGTTTTATTTGAGGAGCAATAAAAATATAATCAGCATATTTCCCCAATTCATTAATTTTTAAGATTGGATAAGCATATACTTCATAATTATACCCCTCTTGACTAATATACCTTTTCATACAATTAACTAAAATACTTGTTGAAACTCCCTGTGCACAAAAGATATATATCCGCTTCATTATTCAGCCTGCAAATTATTTTCTTCATCAAGACATTTCTTATCGTATACTTTGATGAATGGATACCAAATAAGGCCAGATACAATGAACATTACAACAAAGATAAGCACCGCACGCCAATCTAAAGTACACAAGTATTGGAAAAACGGCATCGGAATATTAGAACTAGCAGCAATTACAGCTTTACCCATAATGCCAAAATTCATACAGCACCAAATTATTCCCATATTGATTGTGTAAAAAGCAATCCATGGAATTCCTAAAATTGGATTAAACATAATTGGAGCTCCATATTGAATTGGTTCCGCAATATTAAAAATTGCTGGAACAATCGATATTTTCCCCATTGATCTTAATCGCTCACTTTTACATTTTAAGAATAATAGAGGAATTATGTAACAAAATACTCCAGACATTTGGAACATTGGTAAAGTGAATATTTTTGTAGCAGTTTCTCCGGCTGCATAAGCAGCAGCATTAGCACCTGTATTGGCAATCAATAACGGAAGAATTATTCCAGATACAACATTAAACCCATGTACTCCCAAGAATTGTAAAAATGCAATAATAAATGCCATCAACATACAGAACCATAATGATTCAGAACCTTGAATCGCCGGTGTTAATAAACTCATTATCCAAGATGGTAATAGCATCCCTGTAAAATTTTGACAAAGTAAAGATAATCCATAGAAACCAGCAACGATCAAGCACATCGGAATAATCGCATCAAATGAAGCAGCTACTGCTGGAGGAACACTATCAGGTAATTTAATTTGAATATTATGTCTCTTTAGTAATTGCATGATTTCCACGGTTACCAAAGCAACAAAAATTGCTAAAAAGATTCCTTGTGATCCTAGATAAGTTGCATCCATATTATTATCAACAATTGGTGCTGCCAAAACAATAAATGATAACAGCGATACAATCGGCGCTTGTAATAAATCAAGTTTATATGTTCGTGCATGGTAATAAGCGATAGCGCATACTGCAATGACTCCAAATAAACCGAAAACCATATTATACGGGAATAAAATTGCATCCTTTATCGTCTCACTATAACTAGGTATGAATGGAAATATATCTGGTAATGCTGAAATAAGCTGGAAAATACTCCCAAAAATCGTTAATGGCATTATTGCCATTAATCCAAAACTAATCGATTGCAAATGCCTTTGTGTTGCTAACTTATTGCCCACTTCAATAAGTTTATCTTGTAATTTTTTCATTTTATTTTCCTCCTATATATTTGCTGCAATAAAATACGCATCATTAGTTGCTCCAACTACTTGTCCTAACTTTTCACAATCACCAAACATCATCGTTTCATCAGCTATTCCATACAATTTAAAAGCTTCCTCACGATTTGGTTTCATTCCAACAGCAATTATGGCATTATCACATTTAATAATAGATTCGCCATTTTTATTTATTATTTTAACTCCGCTTTCACTAAATCCTAAGCATTGACTATTTATTAAAATGGTCAACTGTTTTTCAAATCGTTTTAACAAACGCCTTAATCCTGCTCGATATAAAATATGCCCTTGACTAGCTATTTGGTCAGTCATTTCTATTACTGTTACTAATTTTCCACGTTCTAATAACTCTACTGCTAACTCTATTCCAACTTGTCCTCCGCCGACAATACAAACATTATCTTTTAAAGAATCCAATTTAGGATAAACGTTTTCAAAATAATCAACATATTCTAATTGTTCCCCTGGGAAATGGAGGCGAATTGGTGAAGCTCCAATGGCAACAAGCACCACATCACCATTTAGTTGCTCTAATAAGTTTTTAGTAGCGGTCGTTTTATACATAACTTGAATATCTCGCTTGTTAATTTGGTTTTCTAGATAATCTCGATATGCTTTTAATTCCTGTTTATGCATTTCATGTTGGGCCAAATTTAATTGTCCCCCCAATTTATCACGTTGTTCAATCAAAATAACTTGATGTCCCCGATCATGTGCAGTTATTGCAGCTTTACAACCAGCAGGACCACCACCAACGACAATCACTTTTTTAATAATCTCACTTTTTTCTAACTTTAATGGTACCCGATGTTCCCGACGATATCGAGGGTTTACAGAGCATTGTACATTTGTATGTTCTGTAGCACTATGATAGCATTGTAAACAGCGAATACATGGTACAATATCATCGCTTTGCCCCTGCATTGCCTTTCGTGGTAAAAATGGATCTGCGACTAGAGGTCTACCCATTGAAATAATATCAACTACACCTTCTTGTAATAATTGCTCAGCTTCTTTTGGCGTCATTATTGAACCAATTACACCGACTAGTTTATTAGGAAAGTTTTGTTTAACTAATTTTGCCCAATGAACATTAGTTAGATGCGGTTCAAAAATACTTTGACAATGTTTCCCATTAACACTATACCAAGCTTCCAATCCTAATTCAGGCTCTATTATTTGATCTTCTGGAAAATATCCTGGAATCATATCCATCCCAGCTGATACATTGATCAAATCAACATCATCTTCGATTCTTTTTAATAATTCCAACATTTCTTCAAATTGATAAGACCCTTTTAAATAATCACTCGCTCCTAACAATATAACAATTGGAAAGTCTGTGCCAACAGCATTACGAATCGTTTTAACGTGCTCTATTGTAAAGCGCATACGATTTTCTAGCGAACCCCCATATTCATCTGTTCTTTTATTAAATACTGGAGATAAAAACTGGGTTGTTAATTCTTCATATCCAACGTACAAATAGATAAAATCAAAACCAAATCGTTTGATTGCCAATGCATCATTTCTTGCCTGTTTCATAATTCCCTGAATATCTTCAAGCGTTAATTCAACTGCACGAGCGCCACTTCTTGTTAAATATGGTGATGGTGCTAAAACCTGCTTACCATCATAATGAGCTCGAATATCATTAGCTGCATCTTGTTTTAGTCGTGGTACACACCAAGTTCCAACCTTAGCCCCATACTGACGGGCTACTGAAATAGATTCACGAATACCATCGCGATCATGTTTTGGAAATTCACCATTGGCATTAGCCGCAGATTCAATTGATACAAAAGTCATTGCTGCTCCACCTACAGACTTATCTATAATACTAACATTTCCATAGTGAGTCGTAGATAATAATTCATGGCTCTTGGGAATCCCCATCGTTGATGCAATAATTCTATTTTTCAACATCATTGTATTAACTCTTAATGGTTGAAATAAATGTGGATAATACTGATTCATTTTCTAACTCCTCCTTGCTCTCTTATTGTATGTCAAATAACTTTTGCTTCCAAACCAGCTTTTGCCACGATCATGGCAAAAGCTGAATCACAATTTTAAGATTTCTATCAAGAAGTTTGTTATAATATGATAAAGGAGTGATTATTTTGCTTGAACTTACCTCTAGACAATTTTTAATTATTCGTCTATTACAAAAAAATACCGTTCCACTAAGTGCTAATACGCTATCAAGATTACTAGATATTAGTCCTAGAACACTTAGAAACGATATTTTTCAAATTAATAAAAATATTGAGGATTTTCATATTTCTTCATCCAAAAATGGCTATCAATTAACTTTATTAAGCGAAAATGCCCATATGCTTATAAATGATATTAAAATATCCGAACAATCAAAGTCTACCAATATAATTTTACAATATCTGCTTAATCACCCATCATGTCACTTATTAGAGTTATCAGAAAATTGTTATATGAGTGAATCCAGTGTTGCTCGCTGTATTAAAACAATCAAACCGCTTTTAAACAAATATCATCTAACAGTTGAACGAAAAAATGATATTTTTTCGTTACATGGTAGTGAATATGATAAAAGAGCTCTTTTTGCTCATTTAATTGGGATTGAAGCTTCACAACCAATAACTAGCCTACAACACTTTCAACAGTATTTTCAAGATTTTCATCTTTCTGAAGTAGAAGCTATAATCGACTCTGTTTTAAAGAAATATAATATTCGAGTTGACGATATTCACTATCAAAATCTTGTGATGAATACATCTATCACGCTTCAAAGAATTTTTGTTGGAAGCGACATCGAACCCCTGCCGTTTTCATACTCCTTATCAAATGACGAAATTATTTGCCAGCTGTCCAAAGACCTATGTCATAACCTAGAAGAATATTTTAATCTTCATTTTGCTCAAACAGATAATGAATATATGCAAGTCCTTTGTATTGGCTCGATTAAAATAAACGAAGAAAATTATGAAACCCAAATTTTATATAATGATTATAGTTTTGTTTATAAAATTAAAGAAATTCTCGATGATCTTGTTGAACACTTTTCATTGCAACTTAATTATCAAATGTCTTTAAATCATTTTGCTTTACATATTCATCGTTTATTTTTTAGAAATCATTCTTCGCTTTACTTTCAAAATGACTTCCATAATAACCTTAAAAATACCCATCCTTTCATTTATGAGTTAGCTGTTTATTTTGCCTATAAATTTCAAGAAAGTTTCAATATTACAGTGAATATTAACGAAATTGGCCTATTGGCAATTCATTTAGGTTTAATGATTCAATCCAATGAAGAAAATAAACAATATTTAAAAGCACTATGTATTTGTCCAGAGTATAATGATTTACGAAAGCATTTTGCCAATCAATTTTTATTAAACTTTGGTGATAATGTACAATTAATTAGTTTTATTTCTTCTAAAAAGAATATTCAAGACTATCATTTTGATTTTTTGATTTCTACTATTAATGACTATGAAAGCCCCGATTGTATGGTAATCAGCCCCTTGCTATTATCACAAGATATTGATAAATTGAATCTTAAAATCAATCTATTAAAAGAGAAAAAGAAAAAAGATCTGCTAAAAAAGGAATTATCTAAATACATTGATCCTAAACTCTTTTTTAGAAATGTTGATTTTACATGTAAAAAGGATGCTATTTTATTTTTATGCAGTCAAATGTTAAAACATGGTGATGCTAAAACAGATTTTGTTGATAGTGTATTTGAACGCGAAAAAATATCAACAACTTCATTTTTTAATAAATTTGCAGTTCCTCATGCAATTCATTTTGGTGATGTAAAAACCCGAATTACTTTTTTATTGAATGACAAAGCAATTCCTTGGGGTGATACCTCCGTTCATTTAGTCATGCTTATTTCAATAAATGAAAAAGACATAATGACTTTCAATACAATCTATTCTTCAATTATTGATCTTTTATTAGATGATGAGTCTTTTGATGAAATGTTGAAAATCAAAACATTTGATGAATTATCAGTTTATTTAGAAAATCATGTTTAAAAAAGTTGTAATGCTTTATTCATTACAACTTTTTAATCTTTATGCAAAGATATTTCATTTATTAAAATATTATGTTCCCGATGATTTGAATCCACAAAATTAACTGTACCATTTTCATTCAACTTAGTAAATGTAACTAAACCATAATCTTGAAATTCAACCTGTTTATCCTTTAAATAAGCAATATCATTAGCATAATCAAGAATTTTATCATACGAACCTTGCTGATAAAGACTATAGTATATCTTAAAATATGTTAACATTGCTATCATTAGTGATTTAACTTGATATGTCTGGCCAGTTTTCATCTTCATTGAAGCATAATCACCGTTTATTGAATTAACATTTAATCCAACTCCAACTACAACCCCTTCTAAATCAGTTTGATAGATTGCCTCTACTAAGATTCCACAAATCTTTAAATCATCAACATAAATATCATTGGGCCACTTAATTTTAGCTTTTATTCCATAACGATCTAGTAACCCCGCCACACTACAAGCAACTAGCTGTGTCATTTTATGAAGGTCTTGAGGTTTTTTAAAATCTTTTACCAAAATACTCATCAGCAAGTCATCACCATTCTTACTTTGCCAAACGTGTCCATTCCGACCCCGACCATTTGTTTGATAATTACAACGAACTACACTTAGATTAGGAAGTTTATTTAAATTACGTTTTACGTAATCATTTGTAGAATCGACTTCGTCTAATTCAATATAACTCATAATATCACCCCATTACTATACTTCTATTATATTAGAAATTTAGGAAAACAACAAATATTTATTATAAAGTTTTATTCTAATGCACCCTTTACTTTTTTTCTAGTGAAACAACGATCTTGACGATTAGCTAAAGCGCTAACCCGGGCTTCTAGCAGTATTTTTCTACCACTTTCATTACGAGTATAAATAACCTGATAATTACCAATAAACGGCTTCATATAGCCAGCAAATATATGCGCATCTTCTTTTCTTTTAGCAAAACTATCAGGAATTGCAAAATAACAATCTAATTTATTTTTTCGTTTAGGATTATAAAGAATATAACGTTGATTATCAATAGATGCAAAAAATTCATTGATGCATTTGGCAAACAAAGCCTTATCATGCCCTGTTCCCCCTAATAAATATATTGCATGTATCGCATTAAAAGAATCTGTTTCAACGCGACTATTCAAAGAATCCAGCTGATTGGTTTTTTCTAACGCATTTCTAATTCCTTTGCCAAATATTTCTAAACGACCTAAAGGATTTGCTAATGTATAAAGTTTTTTGATGCTCAAAAGAATACTCATAACAAATATTCCAACATAAATTATCACCACTAGATATTCTAAAATATCTATCAAGGTCAATGATTTTAGAAATGGTATTCCAATGACAGCACCAATAATCCCACTAAAAACAATTATCAGTAAAGTTCTTAAAGCATCCATAAACATAACGACAGTTATAAATTCTTCTTTAACTTCAGTTTCTTCAACAATTTCAATTTTGTCATAGACAGCTAACGAATCTTCCCATCTTTTCTTTAATTGACTACGCTTTGAAGATAGTTTAAGCATATCTCTATTAATTTTTTTTATATTTCCTGGACTAAATGGCAATTTAATTGCGCTAAGTCGCAAGATTCCATTTTCAATTATATCCTGCTGATAATGCAACCCTAAAAAATGTTCCATTCTCCTTGCAAGCGTTTGAAAATCTTCACTACCGCCATCATCATAATGACCCGTTAACTTTTCTTTTGGTCTAACACAAACTAAATGCCAAATATTACTTGTTTTATTGGGCGTTTTCTCAAAAACTCTAATAGCTCGTCCACGCATTTGATTACTTAACATATATGAGCCTACAAAGCTAGCCAAAATAAGCGAATTAACACACGGTGAATCCCAACCTTCTCCAAGTAAAGATTTAGTTCCTATCAAAACTTGCATATAACCCTGCGCAAATACCTCACTGATTACCCCTGTTATAAAATTACGGTTTCCACTAATTTCAACTTTTACATAATCATCTAATTTTCCAATTTGATGGAAGCTGATTTTACTAGGTTCTTCAACTAATTCTATTAATGCTGTTTGAGCATCCTTGGGGATAATAATCATTGTGCCACATAAAACACCAAATTTAATTGCTGTCTTATTTTTAGCACTATCACGCCTTAGTTGTTCAAAAAATGGTAAAACGCCTAAATTATTCACATCTTTGCTTTCATCACCTAATGCCCGTTCGTATTCTTTTCGAATATAATCAGTAAGAATCAAAAGTCGTAATTCTTGTTTCATCGTTTTATATTCATAATTAACAATTTCTTTAATGCTTTCACATTTACCAACCGAATTTATTAGCATTTTTTCAATTGCTTGATTTAAACACAAAGAAACTTTTCGTTTTTCGATTAAACCTTTAGACTTCAATTCACGAATCAATTCATCACGGTATTGTTCTTCAACTCGATATGAAGCAATATCATCATATAAAAAGCCTTGCAGTAAAATTTCTAACCATTTAAGTGATAAGGGTTCTAACGATTTATATCCTAAAAGCTTTTGATACTTATTCGCACTGCACACTCCCTTAGTATTTAAAAAAATTATCATTGCTGATAAATAGCTCGGATCATCTAATAGCTCATCATCACTTACTTCCTCAGTAAAAAAGCGATGACTCATAATAGCCTTACAAAAATATTCATCTTGTATTAGCTGCTCCAAAATACTTTGACTATTTTCCTCAAAGATACTTAATTTTTGTTTTTCTTGAGAGGCCGGATAATTGAAATAAACATAATCTTGATGTGGACATAAAGTACCATCTTTAACTAATTCTGGAACTGTTATCTCTTCATCAATATCACCACACATATCCATATACCTAGTCCACATGCTTAGATTAGAATCATATGGCGGAGTTGCTGTTAGAGCCACTGTGAAAATATTATTAAATGCTTTTTTAAATTCTTCTAATGATTTCCACCACTCACTTCGAAGATGATGACATTCATCTAGACATAAAGTTCCTAATTGGCATTCTTTAAAATTACTGATTACATCAAAATTATGATAATCAACTTCTTCAACTGTTTTAAATTCATCATTAGTCTCTACTAGTTCACCACAATAATGACTCATCGCACTATGTAGTGCCTGATATGTCACGACAGTAATTAATTTTGGTTTTTTTAAATCTTGAGAAAGATATTGATCGCGATTTTCTTGTTTAACTAAAAAAGCTTCACAAATACGCTCTACCCATTGTTCACGAATCGTTATTGATGGGACTAAGATTAAAGCCGAGTAATCGATTCTTTTTATTAATTCAATTCCCAAAGTTGTTTTTCCTGAACCAGGTGCAGCAACAATATGAATTTTACGATCTTGACTATAACGGTCATATTTATCAAGAACACGTTGTTGATAACTGCGCCAAGTGCCCTTGAAATGCAAAATTTGTTCTAACATCCAATCCCTCCTATTACCTTTATTTATACATATCAACCTTAAAACATCAATACAAATCAACTTAATTTTATGATAAAAATTCTCCTTCCACTAAAAAAGTAGTACAATAATAATCAAAGGTGGTGTAATTATGACGATGTATATTCAAACCCAAAATCAATATACCCAATTCCAAAGTGATGAGTTAACTGATTTACTTGGTAAGATTAGTTTTACTATCAATAAATTTGGACTTTGGCAAAGTAATCACGATACTAGAGCAAATTATATTACTGATGATATTGAAATTGTCTATTATCGAGAAGGTGGGTCTATTACAACCATTGGCAATAAAAAATACACCTGCCCACCCCACAGCTTTCTCATCATCGAACCCTATAAGCTCAACACTTCAATAAATACTGGAAATACTAACTACAGCTATTATTTTTTTCATTTTGATATTGAACCCCTATCATTGCGCCAACAATTTATTACTCTCTTAACAAAACACGGGCATTTAATATATAAAGAAGAAATAAAAGACTTCAAAGAAATGCTAGAACGTTTATTAATCGAAGCTAGTGAAAAAGAAATTGGCTATTCAAGCATTATAACCTCTGCTTTGATTCGAGTTGTTGTAGAGATAATCCGCGCTCAGCTTAAAAGGAATAATGACCATATTTCACAAATAACAGATTTACCACATATCGAATTAGTTAATGATGCCATTAAGTATATTCATGACCATCTTCATGAACCAATTAAACTAACCGCAATGGCTTTACAACTAGGTGTTTCAACAAGTATGTTATATAAATCTTTTATTGCAATTTTAGCAATTCCTCCACTAACTTATATTCATCAACAAAAAGTTCTCTATGCTCAAAGAATGCTGGCTCATGGTAAAAGTGTTACAATGATTGCAAATGACCTGGGATATTCATCAGCCTATCATCTATCTAAAACTTTTAAACAAATCACAGGGGTCAGTCCACGTGAATATAAGAAAAATATTAAGTTATTATAAGCATATACGAAAATGTATATGTTTTTTAATTGATACAATATGTTTTATATATATGTAAGTGCTATCATATCTTTATAAGGGAGGTATGAATTTGGAAAATAAATATCAAAAACTCTTTCAACCAATAAAAATTAATCAGCTGGAAGTAAAAAATCGAATTTTTATGTCGCCAATGTCAACAAACTTTGCAACAAAAGATGGGTATGTTACTGATGAAATGATCTATTACTATAGCAGAAGAGCAAAAGGTGGCGTTGGTCTGATTGTAACTGAAGTAACAATGATTGAGCCAACCTACAAATATATTGCTCATACTTTATCAATTCAAGATGATTCCTATCTTGAAGGATGGCAAAAATTAGCTAATGAAATTCATAAGTATGATAGTAAGGTCGTAGCCCAACTACTGCACCCAGCATATATGGCAATTCCTTTCCCGGAAACACCACAATTAGTTGGTCCAAGTGAGGTTGGTCCATACTATGCTAAAACTCCTCCGCGACCTTTGACAAAAGAAGAAATCAGTATAATTGTTGAACAATTTGGTGATGGTGCCTTACGGTTAAAAAAAGCAGGAATAGATGGTGTTGAAATTCATGCTGCACACGCACATGCATTACTAGGAGGATTTTTATCTCCACTCTATAATAAACGAATTGATGAATACGGTGGTGACATAACTCATCGCATTCGTCTACTTTTAGAAGTAATTGCAAATGTTCGAAAAAAATGTGGGCGTGATTTCGCTATTATTGTTCGTATCAGCGGTGATGATTATGAAGCCGGCGGACAATCATTACACGAAGGATGTTATATTGCTAAAAGATTAGAAGCTGCTCAAGTTGATATGATCCATGTTTCTGGGGGAACTACTATCCACCGCGGCAGCTCAATTGCACCCCCTGGAACACCACAAGCGAGTCATATTGACAGCGCACGAGAAATAAAAAAATGTGTTAATATCCCTGTTTCAACCGTAGGACGTTTGAATGAACCTTGGATTCTCGAAGAAGTTTTAGAAAGAGATTTAGCAGACGTATGTATGGTAGGTCGCTCACTCTTATGTGATCCTGATTTTGTTAATAAGATCAAAAATGGTCAAGAAGATGATATTCGTCCATGTATTGGATGCTTGGGATGTTTAAGCTCGACCATGTTAAAAGATCATGTTGAATGTGGAATTAATCCATCATTGACAAGTGAGAATGAAGAAACTGTAACACCTGCGACAATATCCCAAAATATCCTAGTTATCGGAGGAGGTCCAGCTGGATTAGAGGCAGCTTATATTTTATCAAAGCGTGGACACAAAGTTACCCTTGCTGAACGTCATCATACATTAGGCGGCGCAATGATCGTTGCAGGTTATCCTATTGCTAAACAGCACTTTGCTCAAACTACTAAATATTTCATTAAACGAGTAATCGATTGTAATATCAAAATTGAATTAAACACGATTGTTGATCAAGCCTATTTATCACAGCATCATTATGATCATATCATCGTCGCAACCGGAGCCAAACCATTACGACTTGATATTTTTAAAAATCATCCTCATACTGGTACCGGACAAGATGTGCTTCTTGGCAAAATGTGGACAGGTAAAAATATTGTCGTTGTTGGAGGAGGCTCTGTTGGCTGTGAAGTTGCTGATTTTGTTGCCCCATTAGTTAATGACCGCCATCCAAATAATAAAAAAGTAACTGTTATTGAAATGAAATCAAATATTATTATGGATGATACTTCACCATCACGAAGTATTTTAGTTCAACGGATGGCTGATAAAGGCGTGAACATTATTACTGATAGTAAAGTCGTTAAAGTTACACCAACAACTCTCGAATATCAAAAAGATGGCAATACTATTACAATTGAAAATGTTGATACAATCATTGAAGCTACTGGTTATTATGCTGATCATGAGTTAGAAAAAACCCTCGATCAAATGCAACTTAGCTACAACGTCTTAGGTGACGCTGCAACCCCAGGAAAAATTAAAAATGCTATAAGTGACGCATATCATTTATGTAAAAATATTTAATCAAAGGAGAAAATATATGAATTTACTAAAACCTATTAAAGTTGGAAAAATTACTTTAAAAAACCGAATTATGTTTCCCCCAATGACAACCGGGTATGAAGAAAGAGATGGTTCAATCGGTGAACAAAGTTTTAATTTCTATAAACGTTTAGCGCAAGGCGATGTTGCTTATATTGTTTTAGGTGATGTTGCTCCAGTCAATACTGTTTCCCCTACACCTAAACTTTTTCATGACGGTCAAATCGAAGCTTTCAAAAAATTAAGCGATGCCTTACATGAGTATGATTGCAAACTAGGGATTCAAATCTTTCATCCTGAATATGATGTTGATGCTCTAGCAGAATTATTTAGAAAAGGTGATATGCAGGCTGCACGTGCTAAATTACATCATGACATGCTACATTATATCGATGAAGTAACTGAAGCCCAGCTTACAGCAATTATTGATAAAATCGGCGCTTGTGTTAAGCGTGCTGCCGCCGCGGGGGTGGATGTTATTGAGGTTCATGGTGATCGTCTTGTCGGTTCCCTTTGCTCAACCATTCTAAATCACCGAAATGATAATTATGGTGGTTCATTTGAAAACCGTATTCGCTTTGCTCTCGAAGTTGTCAAAGTAATTAAAGAAAATGCTCCAGATATTTGCATCGATTATAAACTGCCAATTATCACTGAAAATCCGCTTCGTGGTAAAGGAGGCCTAAAAATTGATGAAGCTATTAAATTGGCTACTATCTTAGAGGCTCATGGAGTTGATATGATCCATGTTGGTCAAGCCAATCATACTGGAAATATGAATGATACCATTCCTGCAATGGGAACTCAACCATACTGTTTTATGAATAAATATACAAAACAAATTAAAGATGTTGTTACGATTCCAGTGTCTTCTGTTGGACGAATCCTTACTCCCCAAAATGGTGAATCCTTAATTGATAACGGGATTTGTGACATTATTGGTTTAGGTCGTTCATTATTAGCTGATCCTGATTATGTTAAAAAATTAAAAAATAATGAAGCTGCTCGAATTCGTCATTGTATGATGTGTAATAAAGGCTGTACCGATGCAATCCAAAATAGACAATTTTTAAGCTGTGTTTTAAATGCTGAAAATGGTTATGAATACAAACGAATAATTACCCCAGCAGCAACAAAGAAAAAAGTTGTAGTTGTTGGAGGGGGACCAGCAGGTTTAGAAGCTGCTCGGGTAGCAAAAACAAAAGGACATGATGTTATTTTATTTGAACAAGACACTAGATTAGGTGGTCAACTTAATATTGCAGCGATTCCACCACGTAAAGCTGAAATGAATCGGGCTATCAATTACTTATCAAATGAAATGAAAATATTGAATGTTGATTTAAGATTAGGTAAAAAAGCAACTAGTACAGATATATTAAACGAACATCCTGATAGTGTTATCATCGCTGTTGGTGCCAATAATGCTTCCCTACCAATTCCTGGCAGTGATTTAACTCATGTGTTAGATGCTTGGAAAGTTCTTAACTATGAACAATTCCCTAGTGGCCATGTAGCGATTATTGGCGGTGGTCTAGTCGGAGCGGAAACTGCAGAATTTTTAGCACAAATGGGCTTGGACGTTACTGTCATAGAAATGCTTGAAGAAATTGCAAAAGAAGAATCATCAACTGTAAAGCCAGTAATGTTTGAAGATTTTGAAAAACATCAAGTTAAATTATTGACTAAAACAAAGGTAATTGAAATTAAAAACGATTGTATCAAAGCTGCTAATGGCGATGGTGAATTAACGATTCCATGTGATTATGTTATTTTAGCTACTGGAGCTAAACCTAATCCATTTGATGTCAGTGAATTAACAGCTCACAATATTGATATTCATCTTGTTGGTGACTGCAATGAAAAAGCTGCTGATATTAATAATGCCATTACTCAAGGTTATTTAGCAGCCAACAGTATTTAAAACTCTTATTATCTAGACTAAAAAGAATTAATCATAACATTTAAATGTTTAAGATTAATTCTTTTTTATTCTTATTAACTATCTACTATTACTAGCCATTCTAAACCACGTATAATTTTTTCCTTTGATTGATACTGATAATTGATAAATATTTTCTGGCCAAGTACATCCGCCAAAGCCTCCATCCCCGATAGCATGAATATCACATCCGGTTTGTTTCATTAAAAGGGCAACCTGCCGAATTGTATCCTCATCGGCACATTCGACCGAACTATTTAAAAAACTCATGGCTAAAGTACCTGGTTTATAGCGATGAATATATTCTACTAATTCTCTAATCATATCTACTGTGATTCCTGCTCTAGTCCCTGGAGCTGGTAAATCGATACAGTCAGCACCAGCATCAATAAGTCTTTTAATAACATCTTTGGTATCATATGCTGCTAAAGGATCACCTAGTACCTTTTCTTCGATACCATCTTCCCACTTGCCAGCAAACAAGAAAATATCATCTCCACATATTTCTTTTACTAATTTGGTTGCTTCAATTACATCTTCAATCGATGTTCCAGAACCTGGATTACCACCCAATACAATAAAATCCACTCCTAAAGCAACTGCTTTTAAAATATGTTCTTTTGTTGCTAACATTCCAGCCAATCGGTAAAGTGTTTTTTCATCAGAACGCTTTTCTCCCTTCTTAGGACACCCTAAATAAACACCAATTGGACAATTGCATTTTTCTTTAAGCTCTTTGATAGTTAAGCCGCACAATCCTGGATTATTTTCAAAATTATCTAAATCTATAGTATTAAGCATAACCATATCTGCACCAAACGAACAAAGCAATTCAGCATTTGTCACACCCATTACCGTCCCTGGGCCAGCAAAAATTAAATGTTGTCCCATGATAACTCGACCTTCCGATTTATAGATAGATTCTTTTAATTCTAAAGGACCCATTTTGTTTATCTCACTCTTTGAAGCATTAATCAATCTTTTTACGTTGCTCATAATTTTTCCTCATTTCTAGATTTTGTTTTCTTCAAGTGTTTTTTCTTGATTACTTTTTTTCTCTGCTTCTAAAGCCTGATTGTCACAAATCTTAAAAAATGGGTAATAAATTATACATGATAACAAGCACATAATTACAATCATGATTCCTAAACTAATTCCCCCACCTAAAATAAATCCCGCAATTGGACCTGGAATTGTCATTACACTTAACATTAAGGCGGGAATATTCACAACACCTGTAACCATCAACAAATAACCAATAATCATAAATACAAGTGGTGTTAAAATAAACGGAATAAACATAATTGGATTTAATACGATTGGAAAACCAAAAATAACAGGCTCTACGATATTAAACATCCCCGGAACAAAACACACTTTTCCAAACGCTTTAAAACGTTCGCTTTTAGCAAATATTGCCATATCGCAAGTAAGCCCAAATAAACATCCTGGTCCACCAATAAACTGACAAAAAACAAAGAAAAACATATAAGTTGTGACTAAGGTTACAGGTTCTCCGGCCATATAATTATTTAAATTTGTAATTGCTGGTTCCATCCAAATTACCATCATGACAGAAAGTACAACTGAAGTACCATGAATTCCAACCCACCATAACAGCAATAATATTAACATACTAATCAACATGGCTGGAAAACTATTACCTAAACTTACTAAAGGCGCTTGAACCATAGTATAAATAAAATTTTGAATATTTCCATAAGATGTTACAGCAAATCCAGACCTTACCAATAAAAACAAGGCTGATACTAAAAATGCTGGAACAACAGCTTCAAATGGTTTAGAAACCATTTCCGGTACCGAATCTGGTAATTTTATTTTCCAATTATGATTAACGGCAAAAGCAAAAACATATGCCCCAATAATCCCACATAACATGGCAGTGAAGATACCACTAGCACCTAAGTTATCAACTGGGATAACATTTTTTATCAATGTTACAGCTCCATTTGTATTATCAACATTGTTATAAGAAAATGGTGTAACCAACAATAGTGATAATAACGAAACAATTGCTGTTTGAAATGGATTAACATTAAACTTTTCACCTAAATTATAACCTAAAGCAAAAATGAAATATAATGCTGTTAAATTACAAACAGCAACCCCTACAGCTAAAGCATCAGATATTCCAGTAGACGATAAAAAATTTGTATACCAGTCTCCCAATGGTAAACCCTGAAATAATGAAAATACAGCTCCTCCTAATAACGCTGGCATCACTTTCATAAATGCGCCACTTATTGCACTTAAAATAAAATTGTTTTCAATCTTCTGTGCAAAAGGTATAACTTTATTTTGGATAAAATCATTCATAATTTTTCCTCCTCCTAACTTTATAACTACATTTTATCTAGAAGTATAATCATTTAAGAGTACATAAAACTTTTCATTAGTCCAAAATAAAAACCAATAAAAAAAATAAGTGCTAAGGTTTCATTTTTTGAAACTTTAATACTTATCCTTGGTTATTTAATCTTGCTAATAAGCTTTCAATAATCTTCATTAATTCAAATTTCTTCTTAATCTCTGGCTGTTCGTGTATCTCTAAAAAACGTTTATGAGTATACGAGCTCTTTAAAGATATGATATAATTATTTTCGTCATTTAAATGTCTATAAATATTCCTGATCAAAGCATTGGATATATTATAATCATAGTATTTTTCTAAACTTATCTGAAGATGACTATAAAAATATAACGTATGTTCATCCATATTAATAGCTAAATTGTTATCTTCTTCATTAATTATATAAATATCATAACCTAATACATAAAAATATTTCAAATACATTTTCCAAATCAACATTGCTTCTCGCTCACCAAATAAAATAATTTGATGACAATGATTACATGCTATAACTAAATCATCAAGTTTATCACGATCATCGAGCAAATAAATAAAATCACAAATCACAGCATTAAATTCTCTTACAAAAGTCTTTTTAAAATCCGTGAAATGACTAGTTTTTATACTTTTACAAAATCTAATGATTGATGATTTAGATAGACCGGTATCATAAATAACATCCTCTAAAGATAGTTCTATTAGCTTTTCCCTTTGGTTTAAAAAATATTTAACAAGAATTTGATCCGTATTATTAATTTTTGCATTCATTGATAAATCTAAAAGTATATCGATCATTTTATCACTGCTCCTGATAAATAATCTCGTGATAATAAAATTTAATCAAATCAAAATAATACAACAACAAATACTCAGTCTCAAACATTTCATTATTAGATAATATATTAATTACCTCAAAAACATTGTAATGAAAATTTATTTTTGTTTCGCCTGAAAAAATAATAACTTTATTAGCTTTATTTCCTAAAATCGACACTAAATTATCATCAGATAAAAAAAGTCTACCAGTACCTGAAATCAATATAATTAAATCATTATCCTCTATTTCAATAGAATTATCTTTTAATAAAGACGACATTATCACTGTCTTCCCCATTGAAATCATATCAATTTGAAAATTAAAAAGAATTGGAGTTATCGTAGGGGAAGCAACAATAATAACTCTCTGACTTTGAGCTATTTCTTTAATGATCAACTTTAATTTCATTTTATCATTGAATTCTAATGGATAATCAACTAAATGTGAAACCGCTACAGCTAATCGTTTTTTGTTAAAAATCTTATAACCTCGATATATCTGATCTTTACGAACATCCAATTCACTTTCTAATCTTTCTTTAAAAATCGAATAATTAGAATAACCAAATTTTTTTAAAAACTGTTTTACTGTTGGAACTGAAACAAAACAGCCATCAGCCACATCTTGTAAAGTAATACTTCCTATATGATTAATATTTTCTATAATATATTTGGCAATATAATAATTTAAATCTTTATTATTAGAGTTATTAACAATTGATAAAAAATAAGCTAAGCACATAAACATATTATCTTCCTCCACTCATTATTACCATTATATAATATTAATTAAATTTATTCATTTAAAAATTAGCTTTCTTGTACCAGCAAAAAGCTCCAATCAAATTTGCATCATTATAATAATGACACACTTTGATCTCTGGTGGAGTTACCGGAACTGGGATGCAATCAAATAAATCACTCACTTCTTTCTTTAACATTGTTAATAATAACGGCTGAGTACTAATCCCTCCACCAATACTAATATTCTCTAAATCTAATAACATTTGCATATTAAAAATATATCTTGCAAGATTTTTAGTATAATCCCGTAGTATTTCTAAACTAGCAATATCATTATGATTAGCCTTGTTAAAAAAGGCTAATCCATCGATCGAATTTCGCTCTAATGCAAATCGTTTTTCATAATTTCTCGTTAAATAACCTACACCGCCAATCAATCCAAATGTATTTTGCCAATCAAAGTCATGTTTAGAATCAATTAAAGAAAACGTAGCTGCTCCAGCAAAATAATTACACCCACGATATAATTCCCCGTTAATAATAATTGCGCATCCAACTCCAGTACCCAATACTAGTACTGCCCCATTACTCGTTTCTTTTAATGAGCCTCTATACAATTCTGCTAATGCCGCACAATTACCATCATTTTCAATCGAAACTGGTACGTGGCATTTACTCCAAAGGATTTGTTTAATATTTTTATTATCATTAAATCTATAACTACCACCATTTTTTATTAAACCTGTAAAGGGATTCATTTCCCCACAATAACTAATCGCAATTCCGGATAATTTCATGTGTATAGTTTTAAATAAATCCACTACCCAGGTAATCATTTCATCATGACTTTGAAATATTTTATTTTCTTTATTTACATCATATAACTGAAAGTTTTCATCAATAATTGCATATTTAACTCCGGTGCCACCAAAATCTAAACATAAATATTTCATTATTTAATCCCTCATTTCTTAACACTTTAAAGTTATCATAGTTAAAAAAAATATAAATACTATATAATTTTTGGTTGTGTCAAAAAATGAAACATAGAAATCTAATATGAACTGTTAGCTATGATTATTGTATTGCAGCAAATAAATCTTTATCTTTGTTAATATCTTCTTGAATGACTTTTTTGATATATAAAGCTAACATATATGGCATTTTTTCTTCAAATGTATCTAACTGGCAATTTAATAATTCCTTGACTTTAGTCATTCTATAATTAATCGTATTTCGGTGCATATATAAATTTTTGGCCATCGCTACTTGACTGCCATCATGAATCAAGTAATAGAACAATGTCTTTTCTAATTCACTATGATGTTTTTGATCATAATCTATTAAAGGCTTTAATAAATGCTGATACATTCCTGATAAAATTTGTTTATCCTCGATTGAAAATAAGATTTGATAAACTCCCATCTCTTCAAAAAGAATCATCGGATATTTAAATTGTTCTGCCATTGCAACTGCAGCTCGAGCTCGTTTATAACTTAAGATTACTTGTCTAAAATCTGTCATTGGCGTTCCAATACCTAAGTGAATAAATCTTGAAGGCATTCGCTTCTTTGTTCTTTTATACATTTTATCAGTAATTTTCTCTAATGAATCCGGATCTAAATTATTTACAATTAATACAAAATACCCATCAAACCAAAAAAATGTATATGGGCTTTGTATTTTTTCAAAACATAATTCCAATTGAAAAGAAACTCTACGTCGTTCAATTGCATCAAACTGATCAGAATCTTCAATTCCAATTAAAACAACTTGAAAAAAACCATCCACATCAAATGCACCTAACAATTGCTGCCGAACCTCCTCAACAACTTGAGGAGTTGTAAAAACATTCTGAAATAATTTTGAAATCTGATTGTCTTCTCGTTGTGAATATAAACAGCGCATACTAAAATCCTTAATTAAATCTGCCATGTGTACTTCCCAGGGTGTCGTTAACAGCGGAAAATCCTGCTCATTACAATAGTCAATTATATCTTGAGGAATTTCAAATATATATTTACCTGTATTGATAACTAATCCAACACTATGGTATTTAACCAAACACTTGATAAAATCAAATAACGAATCGTGACTTTGAAATCCTAAACCTGTTGTAACTGCCAATTCTTTTCCCCATAATTGTTGAATAATTGTCGTATCCTCAATCATGTGAACCCAACTCATCGCATTTGAACAGCCCTCACGACCAGCTAACAATTTTAAATGATATTGCTCTTGAGTTTGTACTAACGCATCTTCAATCGTAAATCCCATTTTACTCACTTCCTTTATATTTATTTTACCATTATTTGTGCATGATGCACAAATAAATCTTATTTTTTTATTATTTCTGTCTCTATAATTATTAAAATATTAATATATAATATAATTGTATTAAAAATAGAACATCTAGGAGGGACATAACATGAACATTTCTTATGGATATTACGTACTAACTGACAACTTTGATACTTGCCCAACTTGGGTTCGTGATGAAGGATATTTCAATTGTGAAAACTTTTCAAAATTCTTTAAGTTTTTTAAAAAGAAATAAATAAAAACCACGCCTAAAAGACGTGGTTTTCTCTGAGGCTATAAGCCTATGTTG